>Ga0256828_1000108_pt1 | contig 53935 bp, 58 predicted proteins | sample CV88metaG_FD_185993 | JGI IMG/M metagenome (GOLD analysis project Ga0256828, IMG submission 185993) | Hydrothermal vent microbial communities from East Pacific Rise, Pacific Ocean - CV88 | ecosystem: Environmental > Aquatic > Marine > Hydrothermal vents | place: Pacific Ocean: East Pacific Rise...
CGCATAGAGATGAAGAGCTGTTAATAATAAAATAGAGATAATTTTTTTCATAGAGAAGGCCTTGAAATTTTTTGAAAGGATAGTGAAAGAGTATTAAGGGAATGTTAGCTCAAGGGAATCGCTTAGATTCGTATAAATAATTTCTATTTTAAATTGACTTGCGGCACTCTTAAGCCAAAGAATTGTAAACTATCTTTTATAATCGTAAATCTCGCTCCTAACGTCCACGTTTGGAGTGTATATGTCAACTTAAGAGTTGGTGATTGATGTATGAGTTCCCAAGCTAGAGCTTGGGAACTAGTAAAAAGTCTTAAAAAATCTTATAGGATTATGAAGATAGTTAAGGGGAGAGTGGGAAACAATGGAAAATATAGAAACAATAGATAGCGTATGTACCTACTGTGGTGTTGGGTGTGATATAGCAGCACATGTTGATGTTAAAGAGAACAAGATAAAGAAGATGTTTGCTCATCCTGATGGGGTGGTTTCTCAAGGGAAACTTTGCATAAAAGGGAAGTATGGATATGATTTTGTTGATGCTGATGACAGATTAAAAACACCTCGCATACGAAAAACATTTTTAGAGAAAAATCCTGCTATTAAAGAGAGTATTGCTGCTGCATTGGTTGATTTTGATGATACTTGGTATGAGTGTGACTTGGAAGCGGCAACTACTGCTTGTGCTATGAAACTCCAAGAGATTCAAACAAAATATGGTGATAAATCCGTTGCTTCAATCGGTGGCGCACGTACTTCATGTGAATCTTCATACCTTTTCCAAAAATTTACCCGCCATACTTTAAACTCTCCTCATGTCGATAACTGTGCTCGTGTTTGTCACTCTCCATCACTCAAAGGTATGCGTGCAACCATCGGTGAGGGTGCTGCAACAAACCCTTACAATGACATCTATAATGCTGAGTTTATGATCGTTATCGGCTCAAACACAACCGAAGCACACCCTATCATTGCCAACAGAATTTTGGATGTGGCACGTGAAAATGATAACTTGGCTGTATTTGATGTTCGAGAGATAAAACTACACCGTTTTGCAAAGTATAAAGCGATCATGCCACATGAAGCAAACCTTCTCATACTCAATATGCTTGCCTATGTCATCATAGATGAAGAGCTCTATGATGAGAGTTTTATAGAGGACAGAACAAAAGGTTTTGCTGCGTTTAAAGAGAAGATACTCAATGATCCTTATGCAAATCCTGACTACTTTAAGAGCATAGCGGGGTATGAAGATCTCTCCAAGCTTGTTCGTAAAGTGGCACGTGAGTATGCACTCAAGAAGTCTATGATCTTTTGGGGACTTGGCATCACAGAACATCTTGATGGATCGTATGCTGTCATGGCGATTACGCACTTAGCACTTATGACAGGAAACATCGGAAAACCTGGAACTGGGCTTATGCCACTACGTGGACAGAACAATGTTCAGGGTGCTTGCGATATGGGAATGTTGCCATACTATGATCCTGATTATCAAGAGCCAAAAGAGGTGGGTTTGATGACACCACAGCTTGTTGATGCGATGCTTGATGGTAAACTCAAAGCTATTTTAAATGTCGGTGAGGATCTGACACATATTCATCCAAATCTCAACAAAGTAGAGAAGGCATTTGAAGAGCTGGAACTCCTTTTTGTCCAAGAACTTTTTATGACTAATGTGGCTCAACGTGCAGACATTGTTGTCGGTGTAAAATCTGCCTATGAAAAAACGGGTGTCTATGTCAATGCTATGCGTCGTCTGCACCTAAGCCAACCACTTGTAAAATCTGATCTGCCTGATGATTGGGAAGTGTTGCAGATACTTGACAACAAAATGGGCGGTAGTGCAAACTATCAGAGCTCAAAAGAGGTATGGCAAGAGGTACAACGTATGGCCTACAGACGTTTTAGCGGTGCTGACTATCACAGACTTGAGAAGCACCGTAAACGTGGTCTGCAGTGGCCGGTGCATACTGAAGATACTCCGATTCTGCATCAACTAGACTTTAGAACAGATGATGGGTATGGACGTTTTGTCTATCATCAGTACAAACTGCGTGGGATGATAGAAGAGATCGTAAACAACAGCCTTAAGGGTTATCATCTGACAACAGGAAGAACGCTTGCTCACTACAACAATGCTGCACAGACAAAACGAAGTGAGAAGCTCAACAGTCGCTATGATGAAGATATTTTGCTTGTGAGTGAAGCGGATGCCGCAGAGTTTACAACTGAGAAAGTGATACTCAAAAGTGAGTTTGGTGAGACAACGCCACTCACTGTAAAAATCACAGAAAAAGTGCAACCAAAGACACTCTTTGTCACTTTTCACCATGCAAACAGCCGTATCAATGCACTCTTTGGGGATGCAAGTGATGAGCTTATCTTAACGGCTGCGTTTAAGAGCATTAAGGTCGAGGTGATTAAGGTTTAAGATGAGTAGAGCCAAGGGGAATATAGCTGAAGAGAGAGCTTGTGATTTTCTTCTTGAAAATGGCTATGTGATAGTAGATAGAAATGTCTACTCCCGTTTTGGGGAGCTTGATGTCATCGCTGCAAAAGAGGGTGTTTTACACTTTGTTGAGGTGAAAAGTGGGGATGATTATGAGCTGGCTATTCAAAACATTACACCGACAAAACTCTCTCGGCTCATTAAAACGGCTCAGGTCTATATGAAAAAAAATGGCTATGAAGGTGATTTTACCTTTGATGCAGTTATTGTTACACCAAAAGCTATTGAGATGGTGGAAAATATTACCCTTTAATTCTCTTTACTCAAATCTGCCTCATCCAAAATAGTAAAAAATCCGGCAGGCTCCAAGACTCCAAAAGTTGAAAAGAGGATTTTTCCGTTTTGATCTAAAAAGTAGTGACGTGGGGCACCAAATTTTTCAAATTTATCGGGAATTTTGTGTTGATCACGTGAGAGATAGATAAGAACATAATCTCTATGGAGTCTATCCATTACAGTTTTTTGTGAGAGTGTCTTCTCTTTAAACATCTTACAAAATTTACACTTGTCGGCACCAATGAAGAGATAGATGTTCTTATGCTCTTTTTGAGCAAGCTTAACCCCTTGGTCATAGTTATGAATCCATGAGTCTGTCTCATAGGCAAAGAGGGATGTGATCAATAATAGGCTCAGTAGTAGTGTTTTCATACGCTAATTATAATCTATTAGATTTAAGATGATATAATTTTTTAATGAAGAAAATCTATTTTTAGGAAACCTTATGCAAGAAGCAAAAATATTTTTTGGCTCAAGTGAAGCTACAAAAGAGAGTATGAGTGAGAGACGATCTCCATATAATGGAGAAGTGGTCTCTGCTGCTCCTATTTGTGATGCAGAAGATGCAAAAAAAGCGTTAAAAATCGCTCAAGACGCTGCAAAGTTTGCAAAGAGATCTACACTTGCACAACGCTGTGCTTGGCTTTTGGATGTTGCAAAGAAGCTGCGTGAGAACAAAGAAGATATTGCTAAGACCATTACTGATGAGGTCGGTAAACCTATCACTTATGCACGTGTTGAGGTTGAGCGCTGTATTGAGACCATTACACTCTCTGCTGAGACGATGCGTACTATGGGTGGCGAGACGATTAACACAGATGCCATGCCAAGCGGTAAAAAGACAATGGCATTTTTCAGACGGGAACCGGTTGGTGTTGTGGTTGCCATTACCCCATTTAACTTTCCACTTAATCTTGTAGCACATAAACTCGGACCTGCACTTGTAGCAGGAAATGCAGTTGTGCTCAAACCTACTCCAGAGGCACCGCTTACTTCATACAAGTTTGCAAAGCTCTTTATTGAAAGTGAGTATGCCATTCCTGATGCACTGAGTGTTGTTTATGGTGATGCAGAGGTGGGAAGTGCGCTTATTACCTCAGATATCCCGCGTGTTATCAGCTTTACGGGTAGTGTACCGGTTGGAAATATCATTACAAAAAGTGCGGGCATTAAAAAAGTAGGGCTTGAGCTTGGCGGAAATGCGGCAACCTTTGTTGAAAAGTCAGCTGATTTGGCACTTGCTGCAACAAAGTGTGCTATGGGTGCGTTTGTAAACTCTGGGCAGGTCTGTATCAGTCTGCAGCGTATCTATGTTGAGGCAGAGATCTATGATGAGTTTGCAGAGTTGATGGCAAAAGCTACAAAAAAACTCAAAGTTGGCTCTCCGTATGATGATGATACATTTATGGGACCGCTTATTGATGATGAGGCGTGTGGGCGTGCACTTCGTTGGGTAGAGTCTGCCATAGAAGAGGGTGCAATTCCACTGCTTGTACCTCACGTAGAGGGGCGAATCTTCCATCCTTGTGTGATGGCAAATGTTCGTGATGATATGGCGATAGTCTGTGAAGAGGTCTTTGCTCCGATCGTCTCTCTTGTTAAAGTAGATAGTTTTGATGATGCAGTAGAGCGAATGAACGACTCTCCGTTTGGACTTCAGTTCTCTGTCTTTACAAATGATTTGAGTCTGATGAACCGTGCTGTTGATGAGCTTGATGCGGGTGGTATTGTCATTAATGATATGCCAACGCTGCGTTTTGATATTCAGCCTTATGGTGGTGTAAAACTCTCAGGTGTCGGGCGTGAAGGTCCTCGTTTTGCTATTGAAGAGATGACGGAGATTAAAAGTATTGTCATCTGTTAAGAAAAAGGTCATTATCTCAGCCTGCATTTTAGGTGAGTATTGTCGCTATGATGGCAAAACCAAAGCCATAAGTGAAGTAGCAAAGGCGTATGAGGGGTGGGAGATCATTCCTTTTTGTCCTGAAGCTCCGCTCTTTGGAACACCGCGTGAGCGCATTGATGTTGTAGAGATTGACGGTAAAAACCATATACTTACCCATGAAGGTAAAAAAGATGTAACTGAACTCTTGCGTGAGGAGATAGAAACATTTATAAAAAATCATCCTCACGCAGATGCCATAGTGCTTAAAGCAAAATCTCCCTCATGTGGTTATAAAACTACACCTGTTTTAGATAGAAATGGAGATGAGATAAAAAAGGGCAATGGTATTGCCGCAGATATATTTGTGCAAAAATATAAAGATATAGCTATTGAAAATGAGAATAATTATCTATAAACTGCTATAATTTCATCTTATTTAAATAATAAAGATGAAATATGTATAAAATAGACAATCCTAAAAACGGTTATAAAAATGTAGCGCATGCATTTTTTCTCTCCCTGGCTATCACCATAGCAGAGCCTTCTACAATTTTACCACTCATAGTAGAACATTTTAGTGAGAGCATGGTCGTTGTCGGGCTCTTTGTCTCGCTGCTTCGTGGTGGATCTATTGTTATTCAACTCTATGTGGCTTTTCATGCACAAGCTTACAAACGGGTTCTTCCCTATCTCTGTAAAGTCTTCTTTTTTCGCTGGCTTGCATGGCTGAGTATTGGGCTGAGTATCTATTTTATAGGGGATTCAAACAAAACATTAACACTTGTTCTTATTGGAATTGGACTCTTTTTCTTCTCTTTTATGGCAGGTTTTGGAGCTATCTACTTTAAAGAGTTGCAAGCGAAGATATTTTCTAAAAAGTATCGTGGTCGTACGATGGCAAACCGTCAGATTGCAGGTTCAATTGCCTCTATTATAAGTGGTGGAGTAGCTGGATACGTACTCAACAACTATGAAGCACCACTTAATTATGCCTACTTGTTTATGGTGAGTAGTTTTATAATGGGAATTGGTTTTTTACTCTTTTCAACGATTGAAGAGCCAAAAAAAGAGCATATACAGATAAAAGAGAAGCATTTTGGACTCTTTTTAAAAAATGCCATCAAAACTCTTAAAGGAGATAAACGACTGCAACGCCAAATTGTCGTAATCTTTTTAAGTTTCTCTTATTACCTCTCTATGCCTTTTGTTATTCTTCACGCAAATAGCTCTTTTACATTAAGTGGTTGGATGTTGGGTGGTTTTATCATGGTTCAGATGCTTGGAAGTATTGTCGGAAGTAGTCTGCTTTGGAGAAGAATTAGTAATTATGAGAGAATGCTTACGTTGAGTTTTCTTTTTATGATTGCAGCTTTTGTCTTAGCACTTTTTGCAAACTCAATTCTTCTTTATGGTTTGATTTTCTTTCTTTTTGGTGTTGGTTTGGATGGTTTTAACATTAGTGGAATGAATTTAGTCATTGAGATTGCTCCTGAAGAGAAGCGTCCTATCTATACGGCTCTGCAGACAAACATAACCTCTCTTGGACTTTTCTTTCCTGTTTTAGGAGGACTCTTTTTAAAATATATGGGTAATTATAATTTTATCTATATCTTGAGTATAGCACTACTCTCTTTAGGATTTTTTTTAAGTCTCTCTCTTCAAGCCAGATCAACGAGAGCTTAATAGATCCTCTTTGAGTCTCTTAAAAGCTCTTTTTATATCCTCTTGAGAGAGTGGGGAGTGCAGATCTCTGTAGTAGCTATAGATTGATTTTCTTTGTTTATAGACATCCATACGAATATAGCCTGTCGGAAAATTTGAGAGTGCTTTTTTGTCGGCATTTTGATTTGAATTACAGACAATACCGCCTTTGCGTGAGACTTGCAGTTCATAAGGACAATCTGCTTTAAAATTATAGAGCTTTGAGAGCGTTGTAGTAATCTCTTTGTCAGGTGGAAAAACAGTGAGACGAAGACATTGTAGAGGTGCTAAATCCTTTTCGGATTGTATGACTGTGGCATCATCGCCACAGCCACTCAAAAGAAGCAAGAGAGGGATGAAAAAGAGATATTTCATCATAGTTTTTCTTAGTTGTCGTATTTTGTCAATTTATTGTATCGAATCATACTTGCTAACTCTTTGCCGTATGCTGTTCCACGCTCTGAATATTTGTCAAGATATTTGACCAGTTTGTACGGGTCATTTGTCTTCATCTTCTCTGCACGAAAGCCTTTAAACGCTCTGCCTGTTGCTAAAACACGGTAGTAATCTTTGATAGAGTCTTCAATCGTTGCATATTTTTTTACATAGATGGTAGTTTTACCTCTTTTTTTACCTGCTGCAACGCGTGGTTCGTTTTTATTAAAAGACCATACGCCAAAGACATTATTTGCTTCTTGTAAGAAACGTGATGTTCCCCATGCACTCTCCATAGCTGACTGTGCTAGTGCAATACTACGTGGATGTGGTTTCATACGGACTAAAAGATCTTGAGGATCTTTTGCTGAATATTTTTTCATAAGTTTTTTGATCTTTGGATCATTTGGGTTCTTCTCAACAAGTTTTTTTGTTGCAAGATACTCAGCTTCAAGCTCTTTATAGGCTTTCTCAACAGCAGGTACCAAAAGTGCATAAAAACGTGCTTTTTTCTCTTGAACGCTCATATGTTTTGGAATGACAGAAGCTGTATAGTGTGGTGCTTTTTGTGTTGTATTATTTGCACTTAGTAGTGTTGCTCCTGAAAGAAGCAGTGTTAAGATTGACGATAATAGTATTGTATTTTTCATCTTTGTATTTCCTTGTATTTGAATAGCTATAGTAATTATATAACATTTTTTTGATAAAAAAATTAATAGCTTCTTGACATATGAACATATGTTCGTTATTATTCGCCAAAAATAAATTTGAAGAAGAGAACGAACTTTATGTCACAATCAAAAGAGAAAAACCAAGTAGCCACAATCTCTTTGGCTCATTTGGCACATGATACCTATGCAGCCTTTTTAGCTCCAATTTTACCACTGCTCATCGATAAATTGGGAATGAGCCTTGTGATGAGTGCTTTTTTAGATATTGCTAGAAAGTTACCATCACTCTTAAACCCCTTCTTTGGTCTTTTGGCTGAACGAACAGATGCCCGCTATTTTGTTATACTCTCACCTGCACTAACCGCTATAACGATGTCTCTTTTAGGTGTGAGTAACTCTTATGCTCTGGTTGTAATACTGCTTATTATCTCTGGAATCAGTTCAACACTCTTTCATATCCCTTCTCCCGGTATTATCAAGGCATCTTCTGGAGCTAAGCTTGGACGCGGTATGAGTTACTATATGGTAGGTGGAGAGCTTGCTAGAACTGTGGGACCACTCTTTATTACTGCAGGTGTATCATTATGGGGCTTGGAAGGGACATGGAGGTTGATGCCTTTTGGAATAATCGCTTCTATTATTCTCTACTACAGACTCAAAGATTTTAAATTTACTCAAAAAAAGTTTACAAAAAAACCTGAAAAGGGTGATGCTATGGCTGAAGTGAGACGATTTTTACCTCTCTTTGGAGTGATGGGTGGCTTTATGTTTTTTCAATCAGCTATGAAGATGGCTGTTACGCTCTACTTGGCAGTATATCTCACGCAACAGGGATTTTCTCTGTGGTATGCGAGCATTGCGCTCTCGGTTTTACAATTCTTTGGTGTTATTGGTACCTTTATAAGTGGAACGATTTCAGATAAGATAGGAAGACAAAAGACACTTGTCATAATGTCAAGTGGAGCTGCTGTTACTATGTTGCTCTTTTTAATGAGTCACTCTCCTTATACACTCTTTCCTCTGCTTGCACTTCTTGGTATTTTTATGTTTGCAAACGGACCGGTTATGCTTTCGGTGATTCATGAGATAGAGACAAAGATGCCAACTTTTGTCAATAGTCTGTATATGACGATTAACTTTAGTATCAGTTCTATCGTTGTGCTTGTAATGGGGATCTTTGGAGATAAACTTGGACTCAATATAACTTATGAGATAGCTGCTGGTATGGCATTTTTTGCGATTCCTTTTGCGATGTCTCTTGAGTATGTAGTAAAGAAATCTTGACATTATGAACATATGTTCGATATAATTCTTCTATGGATTCAATTAATATATTTTCAATTATAACAATAGCATTTTTAGGCTCTTTTGGTCACTGTATGGGTATGTGTGGAGGAATTGTTATCGCTTACAGTTCAACAAAAGTTGGCGATAAATGGAGTCGCGAGAAGCAGGCTTTTGCGCATATTCTCTACTCAAGTGGTAGAGTCACAACCTATACAATCCTTGGTGCGATGTTTGGTTTTTTAGGTGGTGTTGCAACGTTTAATAATCTTACAAATGGCTTGATGTTGATTTTTGCAGGGCTTTTTATGGTACTTGCGGGGCTTTCACTCTCTGGAAAGATTAAATTTTTGACACTCTTAGAGCACTCATTTGCGACAAACTCTTGGTATACAAAAGTGTTTCGAGAACTTTTACAGACAGAGTCTCTTTTGAGCTTTTTTATACTTGGAATGTTAAATGGGCTGCTTCCATGTGGATTGGTCTACTTTTTTGCAATTACAGCAGCAAGTACAGCAAGTCCTCTCTATGGTGCCTTAGTGATGTTCATATTTGGACTCAGCACTGTACCTGCACTCTTCTCTTTAGGCTTTTTTGTAGGATTGTATAAAAATTCACAATTTAGAAATTTAATGATGGCCTTAGCCTCAATCAGTGTCATTTTATTTGGAATATATACGATTCGTAATGGATATTATTATATAAAATATCCTCAAAAAACAGTAAGTGCATGTTGTGAGTTTGATCCAGATAAACCAAACGCAGAGAGCACAACTAACAATTTACAGGAGATAAAAATAGATGAAAATAGTTCTAGCAGTAGATGAAGATAAAGAGACAATTGTTAAAAGAACAGGACAAAGTGCCTATTTTGCCATCTATGAAGATGAAAAATTAGTTGATTTAGTTCCTAATAAACACCACGATGGTGGGCATCACGCACATCGTCATAATGAAGCTCATGATCATGATGGTTTGAGTCATGATGAACATACAAATTCACATAGAAAAGATGTTGAAGCACTCCGAGATTGTGACATTATCTTAGTGCAGGCTGTGGGTGAAAATATGAAAGAGGCGTTAGAGTCTATAGGTCTTAAAGTAAAAAAGATTAGACAAAAGCATGGCACGACGGCTTCTGAAGTTATAAAAAACTTTTTAAGTGGAAATATTTAAAGGATATGATGATGTTTTATAAACTCACTTTATTTGTTATTGTATTGGTGATTTTTAGTGGATGCCAACAGAAGCAGCATCACTCTAATCTTGATGGTAAAAAACTACTAGAACAGAAGTGCTCCAAGTGTCACAATCTTGATCTGCCTCCAAAAACATTTAAAGATGAAAAAGCACCTCCGATGATGGCTGTTGCTTTTCATATTAAAGATTTTATAAAAGCCTCAAGCGAGAGTGACAAAATCCCAAAAGCGATTGACTTTGTAAAAGATTATGTTGTCAATCCAAGTGCTTCAAAATCATTTTGTGACAAGAAGTCTTTAGAGAGCTATGGTGTAATGCCTTCTCAAAAAGGAAAAGTGACACAAGATGAACTGCAAGCAATTGCAGAGTATATGTTTGAACACTATACAGTGAAAAATCTTACAGCAGCACAAGATCTGCAAAATAGATTGATGAAGATGCCAAAAGGGGAGCGCTTAGCCCTGCAAAACAACTGTTTTAGTTGTCATAAAGTAGATAAAGATATAGTTGGACCATCTTTTAAAAAGATAGCAAAACGGTATGCTTTAGATCTCAAACAGATTCAAAAAAGTATAGAAGATGGTAGTAAAAAAAGATGGAGTGATTATCGTGGTGCAATAATGCCTCCGTTTAGAGATAAGATTTCAAAAGAGAATAGTGCTGTCTTAGCACAATGGATTGAAGAGCAGAAGTAGGAAAATCAGATGAGCGGAAGACGTAAGATTACTAGAAATATTGAAGCTGATCATAGCGGTGTCTGTTTTAAGCCTTGTGGTGTAAAAAGAAATGAGTTGCAGCGAGTCTATCTCTTAGAAGATGAGATGGAAGCTCTGCGTTTAGCAGATTATGAAGGGTTATATCAGCAGGAGTGTGCGGATAAGATGGGAATCTCGCGTACAACTTTTTCACGACTTATTGAGAGTGCGAGAAAAAAGACAACAGATGCACTTTTAAATACAAAAGCACTCAATATTCAAGTGAAAACTTAAAAATTTAGATTTTTGATCCCTCTCCTGCAATTTTTTCAAGGGTAGACTCTTGAAACATCTTTTGCATAAGCCTCTTTGGCTCCATCCATTGGTCATGTAGAGCACATTTACAGACACTATTACAAAATCCAATTCCTAAAACACATTGTTCATCTTTTATAGCATCATGAAAAACATCTAAAATTTCACTGACGATAATTTCTGAAGGTGGTTTGGAAAATGAGTATCCACCGTCTCTGCCTCTTATGGAGATAATGAGATTTGCTTTTACAAGCTCTGTCATAATTTTTGTTAAAAATTTATAGGGAATATTTAATGTTTCAGAAAGGTCTGTTGCATTTAAGAGTTTAGCGTCTTTATGATCAGCCATATATGCCAAGATTCTTATAGCATACTGGGAGCTTTTACTAAGTTGCATATTTTATGATTATCCTTTTTTTATCGAATTATAGCATATTTGAGGATATACTACATTTAGGTAGAATTAAATTTATTCTGCTAAAATTCCAATTACTACTTATGGGTAGAAATTAAAAAAGGATGATTTATGACTGAACGTATAACGAAAAGTATGGCAAAAAACATCTATTATGGGGGCGGAACGTTCGCACTTATGATTTTTATTGCACTATCTTTTGATACCGTACATCAGATTCCAAAACGATCTAACCAGCAAAATATGACAGCAAGTGTTGTGGCTGGAAAGAAACTTTGGGAACAAAATGATTGTGTTGGATGTCATACAATCGTAGGTGAGGGAGCATACTATGCACCAGAACTTATGAATGTATTTCAAAGAAGAGGTGGAGGAGATGAGGCAGCATTTAAAGCTTATATGCAAGGATGGATGGCAGCACAACCGCTTGACACTCCAAACAGAAGAAAAATGCCGCAGTTTCATTTAACAACTAAACAGGTGAATAATTTAGCAGATTTCCTTATTTGGACATCTAAAGTGAATGCCAATGACTGGCCACCAACCATTGAAGGATAGGGAGAAAATATGAAATACACTTCACAAGCGGTCGCAAAGCCGTATTTTATTTTTGCACTGATTCTTCTTGCAGGAGAGATACTTTTTGGTATTTTAATGGGGATTCAATATATCTGGGGAGATTTTTTATTTCCGTTGATACCATTTAACGTTTTACGTATGGTTCATACAAACCTTTTGATTGTCACGTTACTTTTTGGTTTTATGGGAGCAACTTACTATCTTATTCCTGAAGAGACTGAGAGAGAACTTTGGAGCCCAAAACTGGCAATTATCACTTTCTGGATATTTGCTGCAGCGGGTGTTGCAACAATCTTAGGATATCTTTTTGTACCATATGCAGAGTTGACACAACTTACTTTTAATAAACTGCTTCCAACAATGGGTAGAGAGTTTTTAGAACAACCACTACCTACAAAAGTTGGTATTGTAATTGTTGTTTTATCATATATTTTAAATACAGGTATGACTGTACTTAAAGGGAGAAAGACAGTTATTACTACTGTTTTATTGACTGGACTTTTAGGTCTTGCAGTATTTTTCCTTTTTGCATTCTATGTACCAGATAACTTAATTGCCGATAAATTCTTCTGGTGGTTTACAGTTCACTTATGGGTTGAAGCTACATGGGAACTTATCTTAGGTGCGATTTTAGCATTTGTTCTTATTAAAGTAACAGGTGTGGATAGAGAGCATATTGATAAATGGTTATACTTAATCATTGCAATGACTATGGTATCTGGAATTCTTGGAACTGGTCACCACTTCTTCTATATGGGAGCACCAGAGTATTGGTTATGGATCGGATCTATCTCATCTGCAGTTGAACCATTACCATTTTTACTGATGATTCTCTTTGCATTTACAATGGCACGTGAGAGAAAAATCGAGCATAAAAATAAAATGGCACTAACTTGGGCAAAAGGTACAGCAGTAATGGGCTTTTTAGGCGCTGGTGTTTGGGGATTTTTCCATACTTTAGCACCTGTAAATATGTATACACACGGTACACAATTAACAGCTGCTCATGGCCACCTTTCATTCTATGGTGCGTATGTTATGATCGTTTTTACTGTGATCTCGTATGCAATGCCAATTTTAAGAGGACGTCCGTATGGTAACTGTGAAAAAGCACAAAAAGTTGAATTAGCAGCATTTTGGATGATGAATATAGGTATGGTAGGACTTACTTTAGCACTAAGTGCTGCAGGTCTTGTTCAGATTTTTGATCAAAGAGTTGGAACAAATTTAATTGGTTTTATGGATTCTCAAGAGTCAATTAATGGTATCTATATGGTACGTTTAGCATTTGGTTTCCTTGTTTTCTCAGGTTTACTTACATACTTTTACAGCTTTTTTGTAAAAGAACCAGAACAAGCTTAAGCGAGGAAGAAGAGTGCTTCAGTATTGGCTCGAATTTGAAGAAAGTATGGGGAAGGTTTGGGATAAATATCTCAACAGAAAAGTCCATAAATTTCATGAAGATGCTCGAGTCAATTTTGAAGATATTTCAAAAAATCTTCATATTTTTCACCGCCTTATGGGTGGTGAAAAAGCTAAAGAGCTTCAAATTACAGACAAACGCTATGTCGAGACTTCACGTACCCTTTTAGAAAAGATCTCTTTTTTAGGCAAAGAGTTTTTTCTAACATGGCAAGATGAAGAGTCTCTCTATCTTCCCGCATCTCTTGCATACTTTGATACAAAAGAGCATAACGAGATGCTCTACTACTGGCTTGTAGCGCTTGCAGTCCAAGTAGATAATGTAACCAATCATAATGTACTACAGAAAAATCAAAAAGCGGCAACTTACCTTACAAAACGTTATGAGGGTTTTGCTCTTTTTTATGCTCACGCAACAGAGTATTTGATGAACAAGTATGAGCAGCTGAATTTTTTGAAATCTCTACAAGAACAATCAAATGAGGATCTCATAGAGAGCTATCCTAACCCTTTATGGATCTATCCGCCTGCTATTACAGTTAATCCTGCAAATAATACTACAGATAGTGAAGAACCACTTTCAAGAGAGGATGGTAAGGATAAATCTGAAGAGTTACAGATGAAAAAGCAGACGGATCAAATAGATGATAAACATGAGACAGATGGTTTTTTAGCCTTTTTACCTGAATCTTTGATGAGTATCTTTGAACAGGTTAATGTTGACAGATGTGAAGATGACAGTTTTGATGAGGATGCGCTCTATCATGCAGAAGATTTAGATGAGGTAACCATTGGACAGAAGCAGGCAAATCTCTCTGCCCGCATTAAGATGGATCTTGAACTGCTTCCTGACAATACCATCACTTACCCTCTTGGAAAAGGACACTATGTTGATGAGTGGGATTATCAGAAAAATGATTACTTAATCAAATATGCTCGTATATTGCCACAAGTTACTCTCAATGTCGTACCCATAGAGTTACCACAACGATTGAGAAAAACAGTCAAAAAGATTCAAGGTGAGCTTGATATGCTGAAACTTGATCGTATTAAAAATGACAGACTCCCTTATGGTGATGAACTTAATATGGATAGTTGGATAGAGTACCTCTCTCACCAAAACAAATCAATGCATCATCAAAATTTCTACACAACCTATGAAAAAAAGACGCGTGATATGGCAACACTCCTTTTAGCCGATATTTCACTCTCAACGGAGGGCGGTATTACACAAGAATTGCGTATTATAGATGTGATTAAAGACTCATTGATGGTTTTTAGTGAGGCACTTGAAAAGTTAGAAGATAAGTTTGCTATCTATACTTTTTCATCTTTACAAAACAAAAAGGTCTACTTTAACATTATTAAAAATTTTAAAGATAAATATGATGCACTGATTCGTGGACGAATTGACAGTATTAAGCCGCAATACTATACACGTATGGGCGCGGCTATTCGTGAGGCTACGAAGATATTAGATAAACAAGAGAGTACGAACAAACTTCTGCTTATCATTAGTGACGGAAAGCCTAATGATGAAGATAGATATGATGGTCGTTATGGTATTGAAGATACAAAAAAGGCACTGCAAGAGATACAAAAAAAAGGGATAACTCCTTTTTGTATTACGATTGATTTGGATGCCAAAGAGTATTTGAGCTATCTTTTTGGACGCAATGGTTATGCCATTGTCCGTGATGGTGAGAAACTGCCAAAAGTACTTACAGAAGTCTATATAAATTTAACAAAATAAAGGAACAATTATGTCACAAACATACTATTTACCACAATCAAACGAGGTAGAACTCTTTAGTGCAGCTGCCGAGATGAACCTTCCCGTCTTAATCAAAGGTCCAACAGGTTGTGGAAAGACAAGATTTATTGAGTCTATGGGTGAGAAGCTTGGACGTGATGTCTATACTGTTGTTTGTCATGATGATTTGAGTGCTGCTGATCTTGTTGGGCGTCACCTTATCAATGAAGAGGGGACCTATTGGCAAGATGGTCCACTTACAAAAGCGGTACGAAATGGTGGGATTTGTTATATAGATGAGATTATAGAGGCGCGTAAAGATACAACGGTAGTGCTTCACTCTTTAGCCGATTATCGTCGTGTTTTACCGATTGACAGAACCGGTGAGGTGATAGAGGCACATCCTGACTTTATGTTGGTAGTTTCATATAATCCAGGTTATCAAAATGTACTCAAAGGGATGAAGCCAAGTACCAAACAGCGTTTTTTATCTTTAAGTTTTACTTATCCAAAACCAAATATTGAAAAAGAGGTTATTATTCAAGAGAGTGGGGTTGATGCTGCCATTGCTCAAAAGTTAGTTGATATTGCAAGTGAGATACGCCAACTCAGTGATACTGATATTCAAGAGGCAGTCTCAACCCGACTGCTTATCTATGCGGCAAAATTGATGGTAAAAGGTTTTGATCCTTATCAGGCATGTATGCACTCTATTGTTGAGTCATTGAGTGATGAAGATGATGTTTTAGCGGTCTTAGAAAAGCTTATTACACTTCATTTTGCAAAGAGTTCTCATGTCTAGTATAGCAGCATTGAAAGAGAAGTTCCCGCCGGGTGATTTTGGTGTTTGGATCATTATCTATGTTGAGCTTCTTACGTTTGGGCTCTTTTTTGTAGGGTATGCCTTCTCACGCAGAGCAGATGTAGAGCTCTTTAATCAATCACAGTTGATGCTCAATCAAACATCAGGGTTTATCAATACTTTTATCTTGATAACAAGCAGTTATTTTGTTGTTAAGGGTGTAAGTTTAATGCGTTCAATGACACAAGAGAACTACTTAGATGCAAATAAAGAGGCGACACGATGGTTGAAGTTTGCTATGATGTGTGGTGTGGCATTTTTGTTTATTAAGGCCTCAGAGTTTTATCATATTTTTGATCAGGGGATCAATCTGAGTACAAATAAGTTCTTTATGTTCTATCTTTTGCTGACGATGTTTCACTTTATGCATGTTTTTTTAGGAACTATCATCTTGTTTAATGTTCATCAACGTGCCAAAATAGCTGGATATACTCCAGAAGATTATCGTGGTTTTGAGTCAGGTGCCTCTTACTGGCATATGGTTGATCTGTTGTGGATAGTCCTTTTTCCACTTATTTATATTATCAGATAGGAGATAGAATGAAAAAAACATTAGAGATTGTATGGATTGTTTTAGTCATACTTACTATTTTTGCCTATCTTCTTGGATATCTCAAACTCATCGATACAGCACTAGTAGCGGTACTGCTTTTTACGACCTTTATTAAAGGTGCGTTAGTGAGTGATTATTTTATGGGACTTAAAAATGTCAGTATGAAATACCGACTTATTCCTATTGTTTGGTTAAGTGTTGTTCTTATCTTAATTGGAGTAGCATACTATTTATAAATCTATACTATAATAATTATAATATTACACTATAAAGGTATTTGCGTGAAGATAAATCTTCAAACTATTGCTACCATTCACTCTCCATTTTGCGACTTAAAAGATATGCCGGTACAGCCTTGTGGGGCTGATGATGTTTATGCTACGATAGAGTTCAAAGAGGAGTATATTGAGGGACTCAAAGATTTAGAGGGGTTTAGCCATCTCTATCTTATCTACCATTTTCATAAAGTCACTGAACCAAAATTACAGGTTATCCCTTTTAATGACAAAACAAAAACACCTCGTGGTGTCTTCTCTACTCGAACACCAATGCACCCAAATTCACTAGGTATGAGTCTTGTTGAACTTGTCAGTGTCAAAGATAATATTGTCACCATTAAAGGGGTTGATATTGTTGATGGGACACCTCTTGTGGACATTAAGCCCTATATAGAACATTTTGACAGAGTTAGTGGAGAGGTTAAAAGTGGTTGGATGCAATCGAGTGCTGATGAGGTAAAAGCGATGCGTGCAGATGAGAGGTTTATAGGATGAAGATAGTTTTTGATAACTATGAGGTATGTGAAAAGTGTCAATCGTTGTGGGGCTTTAGCGCGTATTTTCCAGAGTATAAACTCCTCTTTGATACAGGAAGCAATGGACGTGTACTGCTTCAAAATATGCAAAAAATGGGTGTGGATGTCAATGAGATAGAGTACCTCTTTTTAACGCATTCGCATTGGGATCATATAGGTGGTGTGGACTCCATTATTGAGCTAAATCCCAACATTACACTTTTCGCTCCAGCTTCACTCTCAAAACATCTCTTAAATGATCTTAAAGGGATGGTTAAAGAGCTTGTGGTCTGTGGAAAAAAACCGATGCAACTCTTTGATAATCTCTATACAACAGGTTTACTTGGAAGTGAGATGCCTGAGCAATCTCTGATAATTGATGGAGAGAAACCAGAAGTAGTGACTGGATGTGGGCATTATGGTATTGAAAATATAACTAAAGTTGCCAAAGATTTTTTAGGTAAAGATATAGTGCGGGTAGCTGGAGGGTTTCATCTGCTTCGCAGTGATGATGCCAAGATTTATGAAACTATAGAACTACTTAAACGAATGGGAGTTCTCTATGCCAATGCCACACACTGTACAGGTGATAAAGCGATGAAGCTTTTTAGTCGTGAGCTGGCTTCTTTTTAAAGAGCTCACGCAAGCAAGAGTATCTAAAAGAGACCATCGGTACCTCTTTTTTGTAGATTTCATACTCTTGAGCAAATTTTCTTTTTACCTCCATCTCTTCAAAAACAGTTACCATCAAAATGATAAAAAGCATCTCTATGGGTGCGATTATTGTGATGAAAGTAGGGCTTCCAAGTAGAAGAGCCCAACCAAGAGGAAGAAGTGTGAGACCAAAGAGCATAGGGTGTCGCATACAGCGATAGATACCCGTTGTAACAAGTCTATTTGTCTCAAGCCGTGGAATATCTCCTTCTCTTCCTTTGGTAAGCTCACGCCCTCCATTTGCAGCTGCACGAAAAGCCAGCGCGATGACAAACAGACCCAAAAGCGCACTTATAAGGTGAAAAGAGAGGCTGTGAAAAAGGGAGGAGTTTTTATCTATAGTGATTGCAAGCGCTGCTCCTCCAAAGAGCATCAGCAGCCATAGAAAAATTCGAATGACAACAGATGCAGAGGTATTTATACGCATAGCAAACCTTTAAAATATAAAATGCCAAAGCAGTTTGAGTGCTAAGGTGTAGAGAATAAGAGCCATCAGTTTTTTAATCTGTTGTTGTTCAAGTTTAAAGTGCATCATATAGTTTCCAATGTATCCACCGGCAATGGCAGAGAGTGAAACTACAACTAAAAGTATCCAGTCAAGTGGTACATACGAAGCATAGGTAAAGAAGCTTCCAAGTGCTGAAAAGGGAACAACAAAGCTGACGGCAACAGCCACTTTTTTTGGCTCAAAACCAAGAAGTGTTAGCAGTGGAATCAAAATATTTCCTCCACCTACACCCAAGAGTCCTGCAAGAAAACCAACAATCCCGCCAACAAGAAAAAGAGCACTTTTACCTGTTGCGTGAAAGAGGGCTTTTTTCTTACCAAACATCATCATACTTGCTGAGTAAAAGAGCATAATCATATAGAAAACTTTCACATACTCTTCATTGATAAAGCTACTGCTATAGGCTCCAAGAGGTGCAAAAATAAGCATCATAATGGCAATAGGCGCAACAAAGCTATACTCCACAGCTTTACGTTTGATGTTCATAACACTTGAAGTTATGGTAGTTGAAGCTCCGGCAAAGAGACCAACGGCTTTGGCTACAGTAAAATCAAGTCCTAAGAAGTTAAGGATTGGAATAATGGCAACACCGGCACCAGCTCCTCCCATGGAGAATAAAATAGAGAGAATAAAGGTGATAGCACCATAAAGAATATAGTCGTTCATTATGGAATGCTAGGAGGAGTTATCTTTTTACCAAGTAGCGCGTAACTTTTGCCAACGCGTACAAGTGGTTCATAATCAAGTGTGATTTTCTCTTCACCAGTTACAATATTATCATCAATATATTGTGCTTTAATCTCAACAATAAGAGGAACATTTTGAGCATTTTTAAGATCAATCTCTTGATAATATTCACAGAAAAATGCACTTGGTGCACCTGCAACCATTGGAGGAAAACCATCGACAATATTTTTTGTATCTATATTGAACTCTTTTGCTTCACTGAGTGTGGCATCTAACTCTTTTGAGCTAAAGTGCATCTTCTCTAAGAGTGGTTCATCTACCATACAGATAGTGCATTTTTTTGTTTCACGCAGATTTTTGAGGGTATCTTTTTGTGATCCGTCACTTTTATAACCTACACTTACAACCATTGTAGGAGGCTCTGCACTAAGCCCCATAAAGTAGCTAAAAGGAGCAATGTTAAGAGTACCCTCTGCATCTTGCGTGAGAACCCACGCAATTGGTCTTGGGATAATGGTCTGTGCCATAAGTTGGTTACTTTGTGTAAAAGCTTTATCTGCATAATCTACTATCATTTTTTAAAGACCGACCATATGTTTGATATTATCTAACATACCACTTTTTTCTGGAGTATCTTCGTCTTCTTTAGGTGCACCCGTATATGCATCATCAGGCATACTGTTTTCAGGTGTTCCATCAACATTAACAACTTCAAGGGCAGGGTGAAGAAGCTCACGTAGTTTTTTCTGAACAACCATCTTCGTAGTCATTAGACTCATAGAACAACCACCACAAGCACCTGTAAGTGTGATATATACTACACCGTTTTTGACACCAAGAAGTGTAATGCCCCCACCATGAGAGTTAACATATTCACTCACTTTTGGAATATAGTTTTTAACAGCTTCATATAAATCTTCATCTAAAAATTGCATTCTAAACCTTCTTATATATTTTTCTAATTATAGTTTACAATATTTAAAATAATCTTGCATAATGATAATAATTACAACTTCTTATTTTACTTTTTTACTTTATATTTGAAAAAAAAGCTAGAAATTTAGCTCATTTTAGCTATAATCGCGTAATTTTATAAAAGAGAAAACTACAATGAATGTAAGAGAAGAATTTTTAAAATTTTTTGAATCAAAAAACCATACAAGAGTCGCGTCTGCTCCACTCGTTCCAGATGATGCAACGCTACTTTTTAACAATGCGGGAATGGTCCCATTTAAATCAATCTTTACTGGGGAAGTTCCACGACCACAGAACCCTCGTGCAACATCGTGTCAGACATGTATTCGTGCAGGTGGAAAGCATAATGATTTGGAAAATGTAGGCCATACAGCACGCCATCATACATTCTTTGAGATGTTGGGGAACTTTAGTTTTGGAGACTACTTCAAAGAGGATGCCATTGCATATGCATGGGAGTTTATCACTGAAGTTTTAAAACTTGACCAAGAGAAGCTTTGGGTGACAGTTCATGAGAGTGATGATGAAGCTGAAGAGCTTTGGAAAAAGCATATTGCAGCTGATAGAATTATGCGTCTTGGAGATAAAGACAACTTCTGGGCAATGGGTGATACCGGTCCGTGTGGTCCATGTTCTGAGATCTTTTATGATCAGGGTGCTGAGCACTTTAGTGGTCCTGAAGATTATATGGGTGGCGAGGGTGACAGATTTTTAGAGATCTGGAACCTTGTTTTTATGCAGTATGAGGTAAAAGAAAAAGGTGGAGAGCGAATTCCACTTGCAAAACCTTCAATCGATACAGGTATGGGACTTGAACGTGTTGTTGCGATTAAAGAGGGAGCACTCTCAAACTACGGTTCATCTCTGTTTATGCCAATTATCCGCAAAGTTGAAGATCTTATTGGTAAAGAGTATCACTACGCTTCGGGTGCGTCGTATCGTGTTATTGCAGACCACATTAGAACAGCTGTTTTTCTTCTCTCTCAAGGTGTAAACTTCTCAAATGAGGGACGTGGTTATGTTCTTCGTAGAATCCTTCGTCGTGCGGTAAGACATGGTTACCTTTTAGGTTTCCGTGAGCCGTTTATGCATAAACTTGTTGATATCTTAGTAGATATTATGGGCGAAGAGTATGACTACTTGGCGAAAAAATCTGCTGCGGTAAAAGAGCAGATAGAGCTTGAAGAGGCACGTTTCTTCAAAACTATTGAGTCTGGAATAGCACTCTTTAATATGGAACTGCAAAATACAAAAGATATCTTTAGCGGTGAAGTGGCATTTAAACTCTACGATACCTATGGTTTCCCACTTGATCTGACAGAAGATATGTTGCGTGAGAAGGGTCTCAAACTTGACTCTGCAAAATTTGATGAGTTGATGAGTGAGCAGAGAAACCGTGCAAAAGCTGCCTGGAAAGGGAGTGGAGATGATGCGGTTCATGGTGACTTTAAAGAGCTTTTAGAGGAGTTTGGTGAGAATACATTTGTCGGTTATGAGACGATGCACCATTCAAGTCGTATTTTGGCTCTTCTTGATGAGCACTTTTTACGTGTTGAAGCACTTCTACCAGGTCAAAAAGGGTGGGCATTTTTAGATGTAACACCTTTTTATGCTGAGAGTGGTGGACAGTGTGGTGATATTGGTGAGCTTGAAGGTAAGGCGAAAGTTCTTGATACAAAGAAATTTTTTGGTCTCAATCTTTCAGAAGTTGAAGCAACAGCGGAGCTTAAAGTTGGTGAGAATGTCGATGCAAAAGTAGATATCTCACGCAATGAGATCACAAAACACCACTCTGCTACACACCTGCTTCACGCAGTGCTTTATGATGTTCTTGGTGAGCATATCTCACAAGCGGGTTCATTGGTAGAAGCAAATCGTCTTCGTTTTGACTTCTCACATCCAAAGGCATTAAGCGATGCAGAACTAGCAGAGATTGAGGAGCGTGTCAATGTTGAAGTGACACGTGCAATCCCTGCAAATACTGATGTTATGAGCATAGAAGATGCAAAAAAATCAGGTGCAAAAGCGCAGTTTGGTGAGAAGTATGGTGATGAGGTAAGAGTTGTCAGTTTTGGCGATGCTTCGATTGAGTTTTGTGGTGGGGTGCATGTTGAAAATACAGCCAACATCGGCTCATTTATCATCACAAAAGAGAGTGGTGTCAGTGCCGGTGTGAGAAGAATCGAAGCGGTTTGTGGCAGTGCGGCATACAACTACTTTAAAGAGCAGCGTGAGCTTGTTAAATCTGCTCAAAGCGAAGTGAAAAATCTTGATATATTAGCAGGTATTCACAGACTCAAAACAACTGTAAATGAACTCAAAGCTGAACTCAAAGAGGCGCAGGCTTCAAATAAGGTTGAGATAAAAGCAGAGGATATTAATGGCGTTGCTGTTGTTGTTGATGAGCTGCCAAATGGTGACATTAAAGAAAAAATTGATGAGCTTAAAAACCAAAATGAGAAACTCTGCGCAATGCTCTTTCAGGTTAAAGGGGATAAAGTTCTTATCGCTGCTGGTGTCAAAGGGTGTGATGCTAAAGCGGGTGACTGGATCAAAAAGATCGCTCCTATTTTAGGTGGTGGCGGTGGTGGTCGTCCTGACTTTGCACAAGCCGGTGGAAAAGATAAAACAAAACTGCCAGAGGCTAAAGAGGAGTCATTGAACTTTATTAAAGGGATACTCTCTTAATGATCGCATTTGTGCTTGAGAATAGAAACTGGTTTATCTTCTTGCATGTACTCTCTGCCGTTATTTGGGTAGGGGGTATGATCTCTATGCGATATGCTGCTCACTACTCTTTTGTCGATATAGTCAATCCTCAAGATAGACTTGAGAAGACATCGCAAGCACTCAAACGCCTTTTTACTATTGTTATGCCTTTTGTTCTCCTTTTGGCAGCTACGGGAGCACTCTTAACAGTTGCCTATGGCATAAAATTTACCCCTTTTCACTATTTGACACACCTTAAAGAGGCTATTTGGGGATTGATGTTTGTTAATCTTCTCTCTATGATGTGGCGTCGTTTAGAAGCTGACAAAGCGATGCAGAAGGGTGATTTTAACAGAGCGCGCAGTATGCTTGCGCTTATTGGAAAATATATGGTTCCTGTGAACATTGTTCTAGGCACTACTGCTATCTTTTTAGGAACACTGCTACGGAGTTATCTCTAATGATACGTCTGGCTTCCTCATCTCAGACGCGTGCACTTTTGTTGCGTGAGGCAGGTATTGCCTTTATGCAAGAGAGTGTGGATTTTGATGAAGATGCTATCATCGCCTCAAGCCCTAAAAATTTCGTATATCAGGCAACTTTAGGAAAGTATGAAGCCAATCTTAAAGCCTTTGGTTTTGAAGATTATCCTTTGTTGGTTGCTGATACTGTAGTCACCTCTCAAAATCAAATTCTTCGCAAAGCAAAATGTGTTGATGACGCTCGTAATATTTTGTATACACAAAGTGGAAATATTACGAGTATTATTACCTGCTTTATCTACCATGCGAAAGATAGAAAGATTATGGATATCTCTCAAACAGATTATATCTTTGCTGATTTTGAAGAAGATGATTTGGAGCGTTACTTAGAGAGTGGAGAGTGGCGAGGAAAAGCAGGGGCTTGTATGGTTGAGGGCTTTTGCAAAAAGTATATCAAAGAGGTTCGCGGTTATGAGAGTACGGCGATGGGATTGAGCGTAGAAGTTTTAAAACGCTTTATGTGATGGTGCTGTATGGATTTTTATGAGAAAGAGCTTCAGGCATTAAAGAGGGTTGGTAGATACAGAAGACGTGAAGTTGCACAACCCTCACGCAAAGATTTTGCCTCAAATGACTATCTTGGATTGGCGCATAATCAAAAATTACACGAAAAGACAGCTGAAATTTTATCGCAGAAGACTCTGCACGCTTCAAAAGCTTCTATGCTAGTGAATGGTTATCATCAGGTCCATAAAGATTTAGAAGATGCCCTCTGCAGGGCAAACGGTTTTGAAGCCGGTGTTGTTCTTGGCAGTGGTTTTAATGCAAATATTGCACTGATTGAATCACTTGTAAGAAAGGGTGACAGACTCTTTATGGATGAACTCTATCATGCTTCAGGAGTGTTGGCTTCACAACTCCATGGCATTGATGTGAGCTTCTTTAAACATAACGATATGGAGGAGTTGCGTGAGCTCTTAGAGCACTCTCACGCAAAGAGAAATATCATCGCGGTTGAGGGAATCTACTCTATGGATGGAGATCTCTGCTCACGTGAGGTCTTTGAAATAGCTGATGCGTATGAAGCACTTTTGATTGTAGATGAAGCACACAGTAGTGGCGTTGTGGGTAAAAATCTTATGGGTGTGTATGAGCATTATGAGATAGCAATTCAACCAAACCACATTAAGATGGGGACACTTGGTAAAGCCTATGGAAGTTTTGGGGCTTTTATTTTAGCGAGTGAGCATATAGTCGATTATCTTATCAATCGTGCAAAACCGATTATCTATGCTACAGCACTCTCTTTGTATGATACACTTTTAGCACATCAATCTTTAAACTATATTCTCTCTCACGCAACTCAGTTAAAGTGTGAGATAGAAGAGAGACAGCAGATACTCTATGATGAACTTGGTATCAAAATTGATGGGCTTATTGTCCCTGTGTTAGTGGGTGACAACAGAAAAGTGATGGAGATAAAAGAGAAACTGCTTGCCTTGGGTTACAGTGTTGGAGCCATTCGTCAACCGACAGTACCAAGTGCTATCATTCGTCTCATAGCACGACTGGGTGAGAGTAGTGATGATCTGCGTGAGCTTTGCAGGGAGCTAAAAAAAGTATTATGATAGAGATTAAAAAACTGCAAATTTCACTCCAAGAGAAGCCCCTTGTAGATATAGACTTCACTATAAAATCATCGCTTGCACTTATTGGGCAGAGTGGTAGCGGAAAGAGTCTGACACTCAAAGCATTGCTTGGTATGTTACCAAAGAGTATGAAATGCACGCTAAAATATGAGAGTGATTTTAAATTTATAGCTGGAGAGAGCATAGGATTTGTACCGCAAAACCCTTTTACTGCTCTCTCACCGCTGACAAAGATTAAAAAACAGTTTTTTGTAGAGAGGGAGCGTATTTTAGAGCTCTTTGATGAGGTTGGTCTGAGTGAGGATCTCTTAGAACGATTTCCACCTGAGCTCTCTGGGGGACAACTGCAACGTGTAGTTATTGCTATGGCTTTGGAGAAACATCCAAAACTGCTCCTTTTAGATGAACCGACAACGGCACTGGACCCTCAAACAAAAGGTGCGATTTTGAAGCTCTTGCGTGAGCTACAAAGTAAAGAGAACTTTTTAATGCTCTTTGTAACGCATGATATTCTCTCTGCGAAAGAGCTTTGTGAGGATCTCTGTGTCATTAAAAACGGAGTTGTAGTGGAGCGTGGTATAATGCGTGAAGTTATCAAAGCACCCAAAGAAGAGTATACAAAAACATTAATAGAAGCAAATTTTGCAAACAGGAATTTTAGACAATGATAAAAAAGATATTTATTACACTTATACTGCTGGGCTTTTTGTCGCCCTTTGGCATACTTGCCTATTACTATTTTAATTATGATTATGATATCTCTTCATTAACCGACTATCATCCCGAGCAGACAAGTAGAATTTATGATAAAAACGGAGAGAAGATTGCAAATATCTTTGGCAAAAAACATCGCTATTATGCCCCATTTGATGAAATTCCTCCTCGTGTTATTGAAGCACTTGTAGCCATAGAAGATACTACTTTCTTTGAACACTCCGGTGTCAATTTTGATGCAATATTTCGTGCCATTATCAAAGATCTAAAAGCGAGAAAAATGGTTGAGGGTGCAAGTACCATTACACAGCAGTTGGTAAAGAACAAACTCTTAACACGAGAGAAAAAGCTCTCACGCAAGATAAAAGAGCTTATCTACTCATTTAAGATAGAGCACGCGTTGAGTAAAGAGCAGATTTTAGAGCGCTATCTCAATGAGATCTATTTTGGACATGGATATTATGGTATTAAAACGGCTGCAGATGGCTATTTTCATAAAAAACTCTCTGATTTGACACTCAAAGAGATGGCAATTTTAGTAGGACTTCCAAAAGCACCGAGTACTTATGCACCGACGAAAAATTATGAGATCTCTTTGGGCCGAGCAAATCGTGTTATTACACGTATGCATACACTTGGCTGGATAGATGATACAACATTTGAAAAAGCATTAGCAGAGAGACCAAAAGTATATAATGATACGCTCACGCAGAATAAAGCACCATTTATTGTTGATGAGGTGGCTCGACGATTGAAAAAGATGGGAATTACAGATCTCAAAACAGGTGGGTATAAGATATATACGACCGTAGATCTGCGACTACAGCAAGCGGGACGTGAATCATTGAAGTACGCTTATAATCTCGCATTACAGAGAATTGAAAAATATAAACTCAAAGAGAGAGAAGAAGAGAAACAAGCACTTAAGCACAATGATGAGGAGTTTAAAGCTCAAGATGTCAATGTCTCACAACTTAATGGTGCACTGGTCTCACTCGATAGTAAAACCGGAGATATTTTAGCTCTTGTTGGTTCAGTAGATTATAAAAAAAGTTCATACAATCGTGCAACACAGGGAAAACGTCAACCCGGTTCTGCTTTTAAACCTTTTATCTATCAGGTAGCTATCGATCTTGGTTACTCTGGAGCGACACAGCTTGTGGATATTGCCAAGACCTATGAGTATGAAAAAAATGGTCAAGAGATGAAGTGGCAACCTAAAAATTATGAGAAGAATTATGAGGGGCTTATTAGTTTACGTAATGCTTTGGTTCACTCACGCAACCTGGCAACGATTAATCTTGTAAACGATATTGGCTTGGCAGAACTGTTGAGAGATTTGAAAAAATTTCATATTAAAAATATTCCTGATGATCTCTCTATCTCACTGGGTACAATGTCTATGTCACCACTGCAATTGGCACAATACTATACAGCATTTTCAAATTATGGGATTGAGGTTGTTCCGCATTTGATTAGTTCTGTAGAAAAAGGTGATAAGACGATCTATGAGAAGCAAGAGAAGTCGTATTATATTACAGAGCCGACACAATCTTTTATAATGACCTCTATTTTACGGGATGTTGTCAAACGTGGTACGGGAAGACGTGCTGGAGTACGCGGTATTGAGCTTGCTGGTAAGACAGGAACGACAAATAACAATATAGATGCATGGTTTGCTGGTTACTCTCCAACAATGGAGACAGTAGTATGGTTTGGAAATGATAACAATACACCAATGTATCATAAAGAGACCGGTGGACGTGTCTCTGGACCTGCTTTTGCAAACTACTTTAGAGATGTTTTAAAACTCTATCCACAGATAAAGAGAAAATTCGATGTTCCAGAGGGAATCATTGAAGTAAAAATGGGAAGACAAATAGAGTATTTTAGTGATATCTCAAAACCACCTCGTTCCCAGCAGATTACAGATCCCGAGGAGGAGTTACTCTTTTAAAGTTTGAGAGTAATTGTAAACATAGCGCCATCATCGACATTGTGAACGGTGATGGTACCACTGTGTTTTTGGACTATTTGGGAGCTCATATAGAGACCTATTCCTGTCCCTTTTCCATCACTTTTTGTCGTGACATTTGGCTTGAAGATAGAATTGATGACAGATGAGGGAATACCACCTGCATTGTCTTTAAACTCTATAACTCCATGATTTTCATTTTTATAGGTACGAATGGTGATTGATCGATTTTGAATATCTTTTTCATTAAAAGCATCAATGGCATTACTGAGCAGATTTAAAAAGAGGTGTTTAAATTCATTGATCTGTCCATGAAGTATAATCTCCTCTTCAATATTGACATGAACAGTAATTGTATTTTTAAGCAGTTCATCTTTCATAAGAATCTGTACACTCTCTAAACACTCTGTTACAGAAAAATCCTCTGCATCTTTAGATGGTCTAAAGAATGTACGAAACTCATTGAGTGTATTTATCATATGTGCAATCTGCATATGTGTAAGCTCTGTCACCTCTTGTATATATGCCTCATCAACACTCCCTCTCTTAAAGTCATCTAAGAGCATATCATTCATCATACTTAAGGAGTTAAGAGGTTGTTTCCATTGATGGGCAACTGCGTCCATCATCTCTCCCATTGCAGCCATCTTTGACTGCTGTCTGAGCATCATGTCTTTTTTTGAGAGAGAGGCATTTTGTGCTATATTTCTTTTATCTATCTGTTTTAAAAAGGAGTTGTGATTTTTGATAAGCTTAGCATTTTTTCTCTTCTGCTCATAATAGAGATCTATAAGTGTTGTCACTTTTTGTTGAAGTTTTTCACAAGAGCTTTGGTGAAGCTCTTGAATTTTTGAACGCTGAAAAAGTAAGTTTATCTCTTGAATAAGAGCTCTATTTTCATCATCTTCTTTTATCATAGGAAACTCTTTACGAAAAAGCCCTGTTGAGTGCACAGAACATCGCTTTTATAGAAGCAACGGTGATATCATTGTCTGCACCGACTCCAAAACAAGAGAGAATATCTCTATTTTGAATCTCTATGTAGGCAACAGCTTTTGCCGAACTCTGATCGCCACAAGAGTGTTCAGAGTATGATTTTATAGTGAAATCATTTTTGTACTCTTTCATCAAAGCATTTTTGCATGCATCTATAGGACCATTCCCTTTACCATCAGATGTAATCTCTCTACCATTATAGGTGTAAGTAAGAGTGCAAGCAGATTGTCCATTGTCTGAACTCATAGAGAGGTCTTTAAATGTTATATGCTCTTTAATTCTAAAGTAGGTATCTTTAAAGACCTCTAAAATCTCCTCTGGAGTGAGCTCTCTTCCTTGCTCATCACTAAGTGCTTGTACTGCTCGACCAATTTCTGGGTGCATTGCTTTTGGCAGATGGTAACCATAGTTATGTTCTAAAATATAGGCTACTCCACCTTTACCCGATTGCGAGTTAATACGAATGATTGATTCGTATGTACGTCCTACATCAGCAGGATCTATTGGGAGGTATGGAACTTCCCAAAATGGATCCTCTTTGGCTTGTTGGTATGCTAAACCTTTGTTAATGGCATCTTGGTGTGAACCTGAAAATGCTGTATAGACCAACTCTCCAACATAAGGGTGACGTGGGTGTGTTGGAAGCTCTGTAACACGCTCAACTACTTCGACAACTTCATTGACATTTGAAAAGTCAAGACCACTGTCAATTCCTTGCGTTGTCATATTTAGCGCTAAGGTGATGATATCAACATTTCCAGTACGCTCACCATTACTAAGAAGTGTTCCTTCAACTCTGTCTGCACCTGCTAAGAGTGCCAACTCTGTTGCAGCTATTGAAGTACCTCTGTCATTATGCGTATGGGTAGAGATGATGACATTTTTGCGATTATCAAGATGTCTGCCCATCCACTCAATCTGATCTGCATAGACATTTGGTGTTGCCATCTCTACAGTTGCCGGTAGGTTGATGATAACTTGACGTGTATCGCTGATACCCCAACGTGCTGTGACCTCATTTGAGATACGTGCAGCAAACTCCAGCTCTGTACCGGTGAAACTCTCTGGAGAGTACTCTAAGAAGATCTCACCGTCATGTTTAGCTTCATATTTTTTGACCAAATCAACACCTTCAAGTGCCAGAGCAATAATCTCCTCTTGCGTTTTTGAAAAGACTATCTTTCTTTGGGCTACAGAGGTTGAGTTATATAAGTGTACAGTCGCTTTCTTGACACCACGGAGTGCATCAAATGTTTTTTCAATTAGATGTTCACGTGCCTGAACAAGAACCTGAACTGTAACATCATCAGGAATGAGATTATCATCTACGAGTTTACGTAAAAAATCAAATTCAATTTTAGAAGCAGATGGAAATCCAACCTCTATCTCTTTAAAACCGAGTTTGAGTAAGAGTGCAAAAAGTTCAAGTTTTTTATCCATATCCATTGGGTTGATAAGTGCTTGATTACCATCACGTAAATCTACACTACACCAACGAGGCGCTTTTGTAATTGTATTGTCAGGCCATTTTCTATCTGGCAAATCTATTTTTGGATAGGGTTTATACTTTCCCTTTGGAATGTGATTCATCATCTGAATCCTTTGTAACTTGAAATTTTTAATAACAGACTCTTACGTTATACTTTTTGTATAGTTATTAATGACGGAATTATAGCGAATTTGATGTTTTTTAAAAAGGAGTAGAGTAGTTTATTGTTATCTTTAAAGATAAATAGTATGAATTATTATGATTTCCCCCTATAAAGAGGGAAGGTGTTTAATTAGCACTGGTACGTAGTTTTAAACTCGTAAGCAGTTGGACGACCCTCATCTGGGAATACGTCACGTTCAAATTTATATGCTTGGTATGAATTAATCATTCTATCAGTAAATACTGGTTTTAAGAAGTCATTATCAGCAATAAGACCCTCTAATGCTTCACGCAATGTGTGTGGCATTTGTTGGATTCCTTTTTGGCGAATCTCATCAAGAGTAAGTTCGAAAAGATCTTCATCCATTGGACCAACTGGAGTCATTTTATGTTTGATACCATCAAGTCCAGCCATCATCATTGCAGCGAATGCAAGGTAAGGACACGCAGTAGAATCTGGGAATCTCATCTCAATACGAGTTGCTTTTTCACCAGCACCATAAGGAATACGACAAGCCGCAGAACGGTTTTTCGCAGAGTAAGTAAGAATACTAGGTGCTTCAAATCCAGGAATAAGACGTTTATATGAGTTAGTAGATGCATTTGTAAATGAAGCTACTGCTTTTGCATGTTTGAAGATACCCGCAGTATAGTGAAGTGCTAACTCTGAAAGGTTACCATAGTTTCCTTCTTTATAGAAAAGGTTTTTACCATCTTTCCAAAGTGATTGGTGTACGTGCATACCGTTACCATTGTCACCATAAAGTGGTTTAGGCATAAATGTTGCAGTTTTACCGTTAAGATGTGCGATCATTTTTACAACATATTTATATTTTTGAACATTATCAGATGCTCCAATGATGTCAGAGAAAACAATACCGATTTCACCTTGACCTTGTGCAACTTCGTGGTGTCCAAGAACTACTTCAAGACCAACTTGCTCAAGTACTTGCATCATCTCTGCACGCATATCTACCATAGAATCTGTTGGTGCAACTGGGAAGTAACCACCTTTAGTTCCTGGTCTGTGACCTGTATTGTACATATCATCATAAGAAGTGTTTGAGTTCCATTCACCCTCTTCAGTATCTACTTTGTATCCAGCTTCGTTGATACCATCAACAAATTGAACATCATCAAAGATAAAGAATTCATTTTCAGGACCGAAGTATGCTGCATCTGCTACACCGATCTCTTCAGCATGTTTAAGAGCTTTTTTTGCAATTGAACGAGGACATTTCTCATAGAGTTCACCTTTGTAGATATCGTAGATATCACAAATAAGGATTACAGTTGGATCAGCAGTAAATGGATCTAAAAATGCTGTTGGAACATCTGGTTTTAAGATCATATCTGATTCATTGATTGGTTGCCAAGCTTCGATTGAAGAACCATCAAATGGAAAACCATTCTCTAAATTGTCTGTATTTACTGCACTCATACGGTATGTAAGGTGGTGCCATGATCCTTTCATATCTGTAAATCTTAAATCTACGAATTGAACTTCATTCTCTTCACAAAATGTAAAGAACTCTTCTATATTGTTAACAAAATTTGCCATTAAGTTTCTCCTGAATTTTATCTGCGTATAGTATATCTTATAAATTAATAATGGAAGGTTTAATTGTGATTAAAAAATCATCATTTCTTTGCATTGTTTCATTAAGTTATATGAATTTATAGATTTGCAGTTAAAATGTAACACGAAAAGTGGAACCTTCATTCTCACTACTCTCCACTTCAAGAGTAAAACCATGAAGTTTTACAATGTTGTTTACTAAAAAAAGTCCAAGCCCAAGAGAGTTGTTCCATTTGTTTGTGTGTGCGCGGTAAAATTTTTGAGTGATGTTTTCTAAATCTTTTTTAGAGATACCTATACCACTATCTATAACTTCAAAATTTGTTTTATTAATATTGATATGCACTTCATCTTCTGAGTATTTCAAGGCATTTTCTATTAAGTTTGAAGCGACGATACCAAAGAGTGTCTCATCTACTTCAACTGTGAGATCTTTGTCCCCACTGATAATGGTCTCTCTATTTTGATAATTAATGGTAATGTTCTCTGCTGACTCTTTAAGTAGATCATAGAGGTTGACACTTTTTTTCTTGAGTTTTTGCTGCTCGCTGTCAAGTTTTATGGAGAGTCTTAATGTATCAATAAGTCCACTTAGTTTCATTCCATTTTTATGAATCTTTTGTAAGAATTTTTTTCGTATATTTGGGTTGATATCACTATCATCCAAAAGTGTTTGCGAGTAACCATTCACAACGGCAATAGGATTTTTAAACTCATGAGAAATTGCTGAGATAATGTCATCTTTTTGTCTGTTTGCCTCTTGGAGTTGTTGTGTATATTTTGATTTCTTTTTCTCCTTTTTGACAATGATTTGAGAGACTTTTGTCAAGAGATTGGTAATATAGGCAAACTCTTGTGAGTAGTCTGAACTAATATAGGTCGATTTTTTCTTTTTTGTGAGAGATTTTAGAAAGTTGACGATTTTGTTTGTTTCATAAGAGATCTCTTTGTTAATCTTGTAGCTCGCCATAAGAACAGCAATAAAAAAGATGATAATTGCGGCAAAGATTTTTAGTCCGAGGTTAAATATTTCATTATTAATACCATTAATCTCTTTAGCCATACGAATGTAGATAGTGTGATTATTTATAGTAAATTTTTTTGCAACATAGAGTAGCTCTTTGTTGAGTGTTTTTGAGTGACGAATTTTATATCCTGTGCCATCTTTGCGTGCCTGCATAATCTCATCTCGATATTTATGGTTGTCCATACTCTTTTTATCTTTATGAGACTCTGCTAGAACATTCCCCTCTGCATCAATAATGGTCAGACGAAGATGGAGCTTGTTTTTTACTTTTAGGGCTAATTTATCAAGATCTGTATTTTTATTTATAGATAGAGAGAGGAGTACTATATCTTGAGCAAGAGCATTTTTTGTGGTTTCTATGTAAAATTCATAGGTCCAGTAGTAGACAATAGCACCCACAATGAGAAAAAGGCTTAAAAAAAGTGTTAAAAATTTTCTAAGAACAATCTGATGAAACTTTAACACTTTCTCTCCTAATCTCTTTTATATGATTTTATCCAATTAATTATGAAAGTTTCCACCTAATTTGATATAGACCAAGAGATTTGCTACAGCAATTGCTCGAGAGGCGATTTTTTCACTTTTACGAAGTGCTCGGAGCATTTTATGGTACTTTTTAAATGAGCTTGAGCCCTCTGCCTGATCGATGAGATTTCTCTCTATCATCTCATAAAGGTCATCTGCTTTGTTATCTTCGATAAGTACCTCTTCATACATCTCTTGGAGTTCATCTGGATCTTCTATGTTGATCATAGTGACAGTTGTTTTGATTGCATTAACAGTTGAGGCTTGCATAGGAAGCGCATACTCGTTAATAGTTTTGACATCTAAGTCATTGCATACATCTGTAAAACCACGAATAAAACTTCGAGTATTTGCGCAGGCACGTGAGAGCTCATTTGTGATTTTTAAGTAAGCCACCACTTGACGAAGATCTCTTGCCTCTGGAGTATAGAGTGCTAAAATTTTAATGATGGCATTATCTATCTCATCTGTTTTAGAACTGATGTTCTTAATAAAGCCTTTTGCTTCATTGAATTTTTTTGTATCACAATCTTTGAGTGCCTCTAAAATAAGAGTATTGGCTGTTACAAGGCCATCACCAATAGAGATAATCTTCTCTTTTACTTCATTAAGATTCGTTTGAAATGTTGCTAGCATAATAATATTCCTTCTATGTTATTTTTAACCAAAACGGCCAGTAATGTAATCTTCAGTACGCTTCTCTTTAGGATTTAAGAAGATGTTTTCTGTTTTGTCATACTCTATAAGATCTCCTAAATACATAAATGCAGTATAGTCACTGATACGTGAAGCCTGTTGCATATTATGCGTAACAATAGCAATACTGACATCGTTTTTAAGCTCAACTATCAGCTCCTCAATAGCACCTGTTGAGATTGGGTCGAGTGCGGATGTCGGTTCATCAAAGAGTAATACTTCTGGTTTGACCGCAACAGCGCGAGCGATACAGAGACGTTGTTGTTGTCCACCTGAGAGACCCATTGCCGATTTGTCCAGTCTATCTGAGACCTCTTTCCAAAGAGCAGAACCTTTGAGTGCTGTTTCAACTCTATCTTGTAGTTCGCTTTTGTTCTTAATCCCTGCAATTTTCAGACCATAGGCTACATTATCGAAGATGCTCATAGGAAAAGGTGTCGGTTTTTGAAAGATCATTCCAACTTTTTGACGTAGTTCTATGAACTCATTCTCTTTTTTAATCTCTAAAATATTTTCATACTTTTTACTCTCTTCATTAAAGAGTTCGATTTTCCCATCATACTTATTTCCAGGATAGAGATCATGAATACGGTTCATTGAACGAAGGAGTGTAGATTTTCCACAACCACTAGGACCAATAAGTGCAGTGATCTTGTTCTTTTCAATTGGCAGGGTGATATTTTTTAAAGATGGATCTTCTACTCCAGGGTATGTAAAAGAGAATTTTTTTATTTTCATTACTGGCATAATTGTCTGTCCTTATTTTTTATTTCTAGTTATAAATCTACCGGTTAGGTTGATAATGAGTACCATAACAGTAAGTATGAATGATGCAGCCCATGCTAAATCACGGCTAGATTCTTCAGGCTCATTTGCAAGATCATAGATACTTACTGTCAATGATGGAAAGCTTTCATTAAGGTTGAGGCTAAAGTAGTTTGATGTCTCAGATGTAAAAAGTAGCGGTGCTGTTTCACCGACTATACGTGCAAATGCAAGTAAAATACCTGTCATAATTCCCACTTTTGCCGCTTTTATAACAATGTCAATAATGACTTTATATTTTGAAGCACCAAGGGCTATTCCCGCCTCACGCAACTCACGTGGTACTAAAGAGAGCATAGAGTCTGTTGTATTGATAACAACGGGAATCATCATAATAGCTAAGGCAATAGCGCCCGCCCATCCACTAGTTCCGCCCATTGGTACAACAACAATGGCATAAACAAATGCACCGATTACAATCGATGGTGCAGACATCATAATATCTGAAAGATCACGAATCAGTGAAGCATATCTGCCTTGACCATACTCTTGAATATAGATACCAGCAGCCATCCCAAGAGGAATACCAATAGCAGAAGCGAGCCCCGCAAGTATCATCTGTCCTACAATAAGGTTACGTAGTCCTCCATCAATAAGATCATTTACAAAGAGGGAGAAGTGAAAAGAGCCTAATCCTTTCAAAAAAAGCGTAATTAAAATCCACGCTAAAAATGAAAGACCAATAAGTGCAGAGAGGATAGAGAGCCCTAAAAATATTTTATTTATAAGCAGTCTCATTATTTAGCCTTTTTCAAAAAGTAAAATTTTGCAAGAGAGATAACAGCAAAACTGATAATAAATAGAATCAGTGCAAGGTAGAAGAGGGCACTCTCTCCAAGTCCACTTGCCTCTCCGAAGTTATTTGCCATAGCTACGGGAATAGAGATAGTTGGTGAGTTGATTGCTTTTGGCAACTCAAAGATAGAACCGATAAGAAACGCGACAGCCATTGTCTCACCAAGGGCACGACCAAGCGCTAAAATGATAGAACCGATGATCCCTACTTTTGAGTATGGAAAGATAATATCTTTGATCACTTCAAACTTTGTAGCTCCCAGTGCATAGGCAGACTCTTTGAGCACTGCTGGTGTTGTATTCATACTGTCACGAGTAATTGCAGCCATAAACGGAAGTATCATAACACCAAGTACAAGTCCTGCTGTCAGAAGTGAGACCTGATAACCACCTACAATATCAGCAATTATTGGAGCAAAATAGTAAAGCCCCCACATCCCAAAGATAATACTTGGAATAGCAGCAAGCAGTTCAATAGCAATTCCAACTACATTTGAGATGTTTTTTGGTGCTATCTCTGCTAAAAAGACTGCAATTCCCATAGCAATAGGCATAGCAAAAGCAAGTGCTATGAGTGTTGAGAGCAGCGTACCGACAATAGGAACCAATCCACCATAGATTGTTTTTGTCGCTATATCTTCTTCATCGTCATCCAAGAGCATATCATCATCTTCATCCGCGATGCTGTCATCATCTGCAACACTATCTTGTGTGGTCAGCGTTGAAGGTGCTTTTGTCTCAACCTCATTTGTAAGAGGAACCTCTTTATTCCATGCAGGATTTGTAATAAAATTTACACCAAACTCTTCAATAGCTGGTTTTGCAGCACTGTAGAGGGTCATAAAAATACCAATGAGGAGTATAAAAACTAATGTTGCACTCGCAAGAGAGAGCTTTTGAAAGATTTTTTCCATTGATTTACCTAGCTTAAATTTATACTGTAATTATAGTAAAGTTTGATTACAAAGAGATTACGAAAGGAAAATATATGAGAAGTTCTATGCCAGCTCTAAAAAGAGTGGCATAAGGGTAGAGTGAGGTTTGTAGGAGATTATTTTATCCCTTTATCTGCCCAATATTTTCTTATTTTAGCTGTTAGACTCTCTGGTAATGGAACATATCCAAGACTTTTTGCTATATCTTGACCATTTTTGTATGCCCAGTCATAAAATGCTGTTACTTTTTTATCCATCTCCGGTTTTTCTGCAGGTACTAAAATGAATGTTGCTGCTACCATTGGGTATGATTGTGCCCCTTTTGGATCTGCAATTACAGAGTAGAAATCTCTTTTAGGATTAAGTGCCGCTTTTGCTGCTGCTACTTGAAAGTTTTTGAGTTCTGGTTTGATGTAGTTCCCTTCTCTATTTTCAAGTGTAGCCATAGCAATGTTGTTGTTTTTTGCATCTGCATAGTCGATATAACCTACAGAGAATGGAGTCTGTTTGAGAAGTGCCGCAACACCTGAGTTTGTTTTTCCTCCGATATGGTGATCACCTGGCCAGCTAAGTGATTTTTTTGCACCATACATTTTTCTCCATTTTTTTGAAACTTTAGAGAGGTAGTAAGTATAGTTAAATGTTGTTCCTGAACCATCTGCACGGTGAACAAATGTTAGTTTTTTATGTGGAAGGTGAAGATCTTTGTTTGCTTTAGCAATGATTGGATTGTCCCAATATTTGATAGTGCCATCAGAGATTGCAACAATAGCTGCACGTGAAAGTTTTAGATTGTCAACACCTGGAATATTATAACCCATGGCAATTGCACCAACAACACCTGGAAATTGGTAAAGATTATGTTTTTTAAGGATTTTTGGAGATAAAGGCTTATCTGTTCCTGCAAAATCAACCTGTCTTGCTTCAGCATCTTTGATACCTTTAGAAGAACCTTTTTTGATATAGTCGATTTTAATACCTGTCTCTTTATTGTATGCTTTGATCCATTTTTGATATACACTATACGGAAAAGAAGCACCACTTCCTTTGATTACGTCATTTGCACTAAGACCAGCTACTAAGATTGAAGAAGCAAGAGCAATTTTGATTACTTTTGTCATTGTATTACCTTTTTGAGTTTTAAGATATGAAAGTATAGAGTTTTTTTATTACAAAAGGGTTACAAATTAGAAGAGACTTAAAGAAGATTTGTAACCTTGTTGTAACCTAGATATTTTATACTTTCAGCAAGTAAACAAAAGGATATAAAAATATGAAAAAAATCACGCTATCAGCTTTAGCTGCTTTAACTCTAGGTTCAGTTGCTGCAAATGCTACAACTTTTTATCAAGATGCAAATGGTCAAGTTTTTACAAAACCTGCAGAGGGTCGTACTGCCATTAAAACGGCAACGCCACTTTTTACGAAAGCAGATAAGTTGAAATTTTCTGCGACAACATATATTGGTTATGTATATGATGATTATAAATCAGATACAGCAACAGTTGATTATAAAAGTGATACATCAGATTTTGAAATCCGTCGCGCATATTTTCAATTAAAAGCATACCTTTTAGATGATCCTAAATCATACTATAGAATTACATTTGATGTCAGTAAAGATGTTACGGGTGATGAAAAAGTACGTGCAAAATATGCTTACCTTTACTTAAATGATATCTATACAAACACTGGTGTTGAATTTGGTCTTGCTCACCGTCCTTGGCATGATTATGAGGAGCATAGTGCTTGGTTTTACAGAAGTATCTCTAAAATTTTAATTGAAGATAAAAAATCAGGTCCAGATCTCTCAAACTCTGCTGACTTTGGAATTATGTTTAAAACTAGAACAAAATACTTTGATGCAGATTATGGTCTTTTTAATGGTGAAGGGTATCACTCAGTCAGTAATGGTAATGGTATGAGTTTCGAGTGGAGAGCAACTGCTCACATTTTAGGTACAAGTTCACACCACCATCCAGAGAAAAACACTTACTGGGATGCATCTTTCTATGGTCAATATAATAAAGGTCATAAAACTGTAACAGATAGTGTTGTAGATTATACATATACAGATGATCAAGGTACTGTACATACTGTTAATAAAACAGTTACTCTTGGTAGTGAAGATCTTATTTTTGGTGGACTGCATACAGTTTACAATCAACCAAATTTTCTTATAGCAGCACAATATATCAAATCATTAGATACAAGAGATGATGATTCTCAAGCAGCTATTGTAACAGGCAATAATGTTTCAGCTCAAGCTGGTTCAGGTTACTCTGTAAATGGTGAGTATAGAATGGGTGCAGATAAAGAGTATAGAGTATTAGCACGTTATGACTCTTGGACTCCTGAGTTAGAAGACTCTGCTGATGAAAAAGAGAACAGAAGTTATATTTTTGGTGGTGCTTGGAAACAAAATCGTAATGTTGAGTGGGTAGCGAATGTTATTGTTACAGATAATGAAGCTGGTTCTTCTAAAGAGAATGAAAACGGTACTCAATACATGGTAACTGCGGAAGTAAAATTCTAACTCTTTAAACAACAAATTTCAAATTTCATTTTTTCCTTATTGTTTAAGAGTGAAGCCCATAACGGGCTTCATCATTAAACACCATCTACGCGTAAAACCTTTGTATTTCCAACCATTAATTCAATAGTCATAAAGAAACGTTTAAAAACAGACTCTTGTCTATACTCTAAATTGTGCTTTTTACAGATATCTTTTACAATAGGCTGCATTTTTTGGTAAAAACTACTTGGCATATTTGGGAAAAGGTGATGCTCTACCTGATAGTTTAAAAAACCATGTAAAAAGTCGATGAAATCACTTCCTGTATTATAATTTACACTTCCCATAATTTGACGAAGGTAGTATTCACCCTGTGTTTTATGTGGTGTTGAAAATTGATAGATATCTTCAGCAGAGTGATTTGGAACAATAACTAAAAATGAGTGTAAGTTCGCGAAGACTTCAGCAAGTACGATAAAACCAAAAGCAGTACCTACAGCAGCCCATCCCCATGGTAAAAACAGTAGAGGAAGCAGTACAAATTGGAAAAGACCATACGGAAGAATATAATCTTTCCAAAGCTCTTGACCTTTTTTTGTAAAAGGTGACCACTCATAGCTCTGATTTCTTACATCATTCATATTTTTGTTATCTTTGTTCTCTAAAATTCTTTGTGTATTTGGTGCATAGTAAGCAAGTTTCCAAAATGCAGCAAAGATGTATACTACAGCATATTTCATCCACATAGGCACTTTTGCATTGTGTAACCATTCAAGATTTTTCTCAACATTGTCCGGATCATCGAGTTCCCCTAGGTGATAGTGGTGCATAATGTTGTGCTCATACGCCCAAGCATCAGGTGTGATCCAATCCAACCAGTCAATATAGCGTCTCCACCCTTTTGCAAAACCCGCTTTTGTATAACGATAGGGAATACCCTCAACTTTGTCATAGGCACCATGTAAGATAGGGTGTGTTACATTGGACCAGCGTGTTACATTACCAACACCGATTAAAAAAGATCCTAAAATTCCAAAAAGCCAGAAATCCAAGGTAGAAATCCCAGAATCTTCATAACTGTTCATAATTGTAACAATCGCGACTAAGATAAATCCACTGATTGTTGCAATTCGTCCCCACTTTTCAAGTTTCAGTAGATGTTGAAAATCTGATTCACCGACTTTTATTGTTTTTTTAATTGCATCTATATCGCGTTGCAACGCCTCTTGATCTACCTCTTCATAAGGGGTATATGCTGTTGTCTCTGCCACTTTAAGCTCCATTTTATAATTTTAAACTCTATTATATATTAATTATAATTAACTTGCATATAAACAAAGAGTATAAGTGAAATTTTTTTTATGAAATGTAAATATCATTTTAGATAAAATAGCAGTAATTATTAAAGGGCACTGCCCTATATTGGAGATTTTAATGGACGCAGCCAAGTATATTTGGATGAATGGAAAATTTGTAGCATGGGAAGATGCAAAAGTACACGTACTTACGCATACGATTCACTATGGAAATGGTGTGATTGAAGGAACAAAAGCGTACAAAACAGAAAAAGGGTACGCTATTTTTCGCCTTAACGACCACACAAAAAGACTTAAAGAGTCGGCAAAAATGACACTGATAGATATTCCTTACACTGTTGAAGAGTTGAATTTGGCACAAATTGAACTTGTACGTAAAAATGAATTTACCGGAGATAATGTCTATCTTCGCCCTTTCTCATTTTTAGGTTATGGTGTTATGGGTCTGTATCATAAAGATGCGCCTGTTGAGACAGCAGTAGCTGCATGGGAGTGGGGTGCTTATCTTGGTGAAGAGGGTATGCGTAAGGGAATTCGTCTTAAAATCGTCTCTATGACACGTCCTGCAAATACTTCAAATATGGGAAAAGCAAAAGCAACAGCAAATTATCTAAACTCTCAAATGGCAAAATATGAAGCGATTGATTGTGGTTATGATGAAGCACTTCTACTTGATGACCAAGGATATGTTGCAGAGGCAAGTGGGGCTTCATTTTTTATGATCAAAGATGGTGAGATTATTACGCCTCCAAGTGACAATGCACTCGCTTCAATTACACAAAAAACTGTTATTGAGATAGCTGAAGATATGGGCTATAAAGTGACTCGTCGTCGTATTACCCGTGAAGAGGTCTATGTAGCAGACGAGGCATTTTTAACAGGTACTGCCGCTGAGATTACACCGATTGCTGTTGTTGATGCACGTGATATAGGGTGTGGTTCACGTGGTGAGATTACTGCAATTATTCAAAGTGCATATTTTGATATTGTATTTGGTAGAAATAAAAAGTATGAGCACTACTTAACATATATAGATTAAAAAAGGGAAAAATTTGAAAGAAAATATACTAATGGCGTCAGATATGAATGACTATTTCAATAAGAAAAAAAGCGAGAGTGGAGGGTTTAATAACTCTAACTCTGGCGGTAACAGTGGCCCAAAAGGTCCTCAGATGCCAAATATGAACTTTAATTTTGGTGGTTCAAAAGCGGCACTGCTCTATTTCATCATTGCAGTAGTTGTTGTTTTGATTTTAGCAAAACCTTTTACTATTATTCAAGAGGGTGAGCGTGGAATTTTGAGTACCAATGGTAGATATCAGGATCAGGCACTCCTTCCAGGCTTGCATTTTATTATTCCTGTGATTCAAAAGGTCTATGTTGTTGATACAAAAGTACGTATCATTAACTATGCTTCTCATTTAGAAGTAACAAGTCGCGCTTCTGGAATCAATGCTAAAAAAGCAATTACAGTGCTTGATAAGCGTGGTCTGCCGGTTTCTATTGAGCTGACGGTCCAGTATAGACTCAATGCTCAATTTGCAGCACAGACAATTTCAAACTGGGGATTTAGCTGGGAAGATAAGATCATCAACCCTGTTGTTCGTGATGTTGTTCGTAATGTTATTGGTAAATATGATGCAGAGTCATTGCCAATGATAAGAAACAAAGTAGCAACAGAGATTGAAGATGGTATTCGTGCTAGTATTGACAGTCTAAAAAATAAGCCGGTACTACTGCAATCTATTCAACTACGTGACATCATTTTACCGCAAAAAGTAAAAGAACAAATAGAGCGTGTTCAGATTGCAAAACAAGAGGTGCAAAAAGCACAGCAAGAAGTTGCACGAGCAAAACAAGAGGCTCTAAAAAAAGCAGCACAGGCAAAAGGTGTAGCAGATCAAGCAAGAATTGAGGCACAAGGAAAAGCAGATGCTATTACTATCAATGCTGATGCTCAAGCAAAAGCAAATCTTTTAATCTCTAAATCATTAACAAAACAGCTCTTAGAACTTCAACAGATGAAAGTTCAAAGTGGATTTAATGATGCTTTACGTGTAAATAAAGATGCAAAAATCTTCTTAACACCTGGTGGATCTACTCCAAATATCTGGGTAGATATGAAAGATGCAAAACAGAGAACAACGGCTAAATAATGGAAGAGATTTTAAATAGAGTCGATTGGGAGAAGTCAGAGCTTCTTCCTGTTATTGTTCAAGATAGCAGTAACAATGAAGTTCTGATGATGGCATATATGAACCGTGAGGCATTAGAACTTTCACTACAGACAAAGATAGCACACTACTTTTCACGCTCAAAACAGCGTATCTGGAAAAAGGGTGAGAGTAGTGGACATACACAAGAGATAGAGTCGTTTTTTATTGATTGTGATAATGATACACTGCTTATAAAAGTAAAACAAAATGGTGTTGCGTGTCATACGGGACGAAGATCATGCTTCTTTACAGAGCTTGAGAGTGGTGATGTGGAGATGGATGTTGAGGTAGATACAGAGGCTGCTTATGGTGTCATCGATACACTCTACCATACAATTCAAGAGCGAAAAAATGCAGATCCAAAAACTTCATGGACAGCAAAACTTTTAAGTAAAGGTGAAAATACCATTCTTAAAAAAGTTGTTGAAGAGGCGGGTGAATACTGTTTTGCTCATAAAGACAATGATGAGGGTGAGATGGTCTATGAAGCAGCAGACCTTACTTACCATATGCTAGTAGCATTAGCTTCTAAAAATATCTCTCCAGATAGAATTAAACAAGAGCTTGCACGCCGTTTTGATATGAGTGGTATTGCAGAGAAAAACTCGAGAAAAGATTAAGAGTTTTTGATGAAGGTAAAAATTCAGGAATTTGTGGATGGGCTTATTGTTTATGACTACATCCTCTTTGGTACTGTACTTTTACTCTTTGTTCTGTTTATTGTTTTAGCTATATTACTGAGAAGAAAATTGGGTGTTGCCATTTTCTTCGTTCTTCTTGCTTTTGCAACTTTCTTACTTGGTCCAACCCTTGGATATATTGAGCTACATAAATTTCTTTTTAAAAATGAGACACTACTTATCTCTCAAAAGAGACTACATTTTACACCGGCAGTTATTGTAAAAGGTCGTCTAACCAATAGCTCAAATTTAAACTTTAAATCATGTAAAATAAGAGCGAATGCTTATAGAGTCACAAAAAACAAATATAAGAATTATATATATAAATTAAAGCCATTTCAAAAGATGTCGATTATTGAGAAAGATATTAAAAAGGGTGAGACTCGAGAGTTTAAGATAATCGTAGAGCCTTTTACCTATAAAGGAGATTACAATATCTCCTTGGAAGCGAGTTGTAGATGACACTGTTAAATGTTTGGCATTATGTTGTTTTAGGTGTTATTTTTCTTATGTTTATAAGTGGTGTAGTGGCATCACTACGCCAGAGCGATGCTAAGATGAAGTACTCTATGCTCTTCTCTGTTACACTGATCTCTCTCTTTTTTGCAGTTTTTTCTCTTTTTGTTGTAGATAAATATACAAAAAAAGTCAGCTTAAGTAAGTTACAAAACAGACGTCTCTTAAGTACAGAACAGATAGTCTATAGAGGAAAAGTGACTAATGTTGGAAACTATACAATAGGGAAAGTGACTTTTGATATTAAGCTTGTTAACAGAGGGCATGCCTCAGGGAATGTCAAAGGGGGAAATTTTTATAAGCCAAGTGGATTTGTTGATTTTTTCACTGGAGGATTTAATATGCGGACAAAACCGCAAACGATTGAAAAAGAGTTTATAGTTGCAAAAAACCTTAAACCGGGACAATCACAACGTTTTCGAGTCTATTTTGATTATCCACCCTATTTTACTTCAACAGCTCAATTTGCTAAGGTTTGGGGCCACTAATATTTTAGTGCGACCTTTTTGAGCATTTTATTAATATTTTTAATCTGTCTATTTTTATCTCTACACCATTGTGGTGCCAAGAGTGAGTCGTCATCAATTCCTGCAGTAACTCGTTGAACACTGACATTATCTGGTTTCATTACAATTGATTTGAGCAGAGTGTCAAGATAGAGCTCTTCACTGATAGGTTCAAATTTTCCTCGTAAGTACTCATTTGCTAAAGCAGTGCGTTTTACAACATAGAGGGGATGGTACTTGACAGAGTCTATACCCCACTCATAAGCTTGCTTAGAGGTCTCTAGCATCATCTCCTGTGTCTCATCAGGCAGACCAAAGATTAAGTGTCCACAGACATTTAAACCTGCCTCTTTTGATTTGAGTATCCATTTTTTGACATTGGCACTGTCATGTCCACGATTGATTTTATCGAGGGTTACATCATAGACTGATTGGATTCCAAACTCTATCCAGATCTCTTTTGTCTTTGCAAGTTCGCTAAGGTAGTTGAGTGTCTCATCGGTGATGGAGTCTGAGCGTGTACCAATACTAAGCCCGACAACATTTTCAAATGAGAGTGCTTTGTCATAGAGTGCTTTGAGAGTTTCAAAGGGTGCATAGGTATTTGTAAATGATTGAAAATAGACAAGAAATTTTTGAGCACCATATGCTTGAGATTGATGCTTTGAAATTGTTTTGAACTGCTGTTCAAGTTGCAAGAGCTGTTTTTCAAGGAATGGATTTTCGACAGAGTCAAGATTAAGATGAAATCCTTTGAGCTCTTGGACTGCATCTGTACTTGCTGAAAATGAGTCATTTTCACAGAAAGTACAGCCGCCTTTTGCTACTGTTCCATCGATGTTTGGACAGGTAAATCCAGATATATTGATGCCGACTTTGTAAACTTTGACACCAAACTTTTCACGCAGATAGCATCCATAGGTATATATCTGTTTCATTAAATAACGTATTTACCGGTAAAACAAGCTGTACAGTACTTCTCTTCATCTACAGTTGAATGAACACTTCTAAGAAGTGATACTTCATCTAGGTAAGCAAGAGAGTCTGCTTCTATAAATTCACATATCTCTTGTGTGCTCATATTTGCTGCGATGAGTTTGTCTTTGTCTGGAGTATCGACACCATAGTAACATGGATCTGTTGTTGGAGGAGAAGAGATACGCATATGAACTTCTGAAGCTCCTGCCTCTTTTAACATTCTGATGATTCTTTTTGATGTTGTTCCGCGAACAATTGAGTCATCAACAACGATTACACGTTTACCTTTGATGATATCTGTCATTGGAGAGAGTTTCATTTTTACTTTAAGATCACGCATCTCTTGCGTTGGTTCAATAAATGTACGACCGATATAGTGGTTACGCATAATTCCCATCTCGTAAGGAATACCACTCTCTTGCGCATAACCAATGGCAGAAGGCACGCCACCATCTGGAACAGGAATAACAAGATCAGCTTCTACCGGTTGTACGCGTGCTAACTCTTTGCCCATATTTTTACGTGTTTCATAGACTGATTGACCAAAGACAGAAGAGTCAGGGCGAGCAAAATAGACATACTCAAAGATACAGTGTTTTGGTGTTGCTTCAAAGACTTTGATGCTTTGAGGAGCTTTTCCCTCTTCAAAAACAAGAAGTTCTCCCGGCTCTACATCACGAATGAAAGTTGCACCTACAAGATCAAATGCACATGTCTCACTTGCTACAATATAGCCACCATTTGGAAGACGACCAAGGCTAAGAGGTCTAAAACCAAATCTGTCACGCATAGCAAACATTTTGGTTCTACTTAAAAAAACTAATGAGAATGCACCCTCAATACGCTCAACCGCATCAATAATACGATCAAGGAGTTTCTCTTTTGAACTTTTTGCAATAAGGTGAATAAGGTTTTCAGTATCCATAAAAGTTTGGAAAATCGCCCCTTTTTCAATAAGAGCATTTCGAACTTCTTCGGCATTTGTCAGGTTTCCGTTATGAACAATGGCCATTTCACCAAGATCATATCTGGCAAATACAGGTTGTGCATCTAAAATAGAGTCATTTCCTGCTGTTGAGTAGCGAGTATGACCAACTGCTGCAGAGCCTTTTAATGTTTTGAGATTTGTTTCATTAAAGACTTTCATAACTAAACCACGATCTTTAATAGTGTGAACTTTATGTCCATCAGCTGAAGAGATCCCAGCGGCTTCTTGACCACGATGTTGGAGAGCATGAAGAGAAAAGTAAGCTAGTTTAGAAGCCTCTTCGTGTCCAAAAATTCCTACAACGGCACATTTTTCATTCATATTTTCGCGCAAATCTTATCCTTAGCAAATAGTTCTAAAATATTAGTGCAATTATACTCAAAATATCTTAAATTCTATTCTTATAAAGTGGAACTTTTTTTGCTTAATTTAATTAAAAGAGTATAAAAAAGGTTGAGTATATGGATATTGTTTTACGTAACAATCTTATTCTTATTACAACTGGTTTTGATACTTTGAACTCCGAATGGATGCGTGAGTTTTTAAATAAACATACTCGAGGTATGCTCTTCCTGCCAAAAGCAGTACTCATTTTTAGAAATGAATCTCTTACAGAGGTGCGTGAGGCTTTTATACATAAATTAAGCCAACACCATGCAAAAACACATGATTTCAATCATGAATTCTTCTTACGCTCAATGTTGAAATTTGGTACACAGCCTATTAAAATAGAACTCAATCAGCTAGAAGAGCCTGAAGTTGTAAAAGTCCATCTCTATGCTTATGATAAAAATACGGTGCTGATCTCTCTTGACTCTCCAAACTCTTGGGTGACGAACTATTTACGTTCACAGCTTGAGGTCTATGTAGAGAGGGGTACTGATATATCACTGGTTATTGATGTTTCAGATTATAAGGCAAAAGCGAGACTTGAAAAAGCGCTCAACAAAAGACATATACTGCATTATCAGATTCAATATAGTTATGACAACCATTTTATGTCAAAACTCTATAGTGATTTTGCAAACTTTTCATTTGGTGATCTGGCAAAAGCAGATGAGTCTGCTGAGCAAAAAGAGTTCTATACTATACTTGAGTGTCCAGTAGGTGCAAGTCAAGATGCGTTAAAGAAGAGCTATAAAAAACTGACAAAAGTCTACCATCCAGATAAAATCATTCATGAAGCACCCCATATGGTACAGCACTACACGCAAAAATTTCAACTTTTACAAGAGGCATATCAGGCATTGAGAGTGATTAACGGGTAGAGCTTCTCTTGAGGTTTTGTCTTTACAAGAGCGTTAAAATCTTCACTACTGTAGAGTGCCAACTCTGCTCCTTGCATCTGCAAAAGCTCTTTTGAGAAGCCCCGTTTTGAGAAGAAGATGATCTGTGTCGGTTCTATTGCCAACCTTTTGCATTTATCTTTAATCTTATGGAGCTCTTTTTTATTGACCTTGTGATTTGTCCATTTACACTCACCGACATAGATACGTCCATTTTGTGTCAGGGTCAATATATCTATCTCTACATTCGCATCCCAGTAACTGCCTGAACTGCTAATGTGGGCATCACGCAAGTTATAGTTGAGTAGAACTTCGGATAACTCTTCATAAACAAGGCTACAATAGCTGTTGTAGCGCAGTTGAAAATCTTTTAAAAAGAGATCATATCTTTTCTCTTGTATCTCTTTGATATGAGGGACGATAAAATAGAACCAGAAACGGATAAAAGGGTGTGTGAAGAGCACTTTATGTGAGATACGATGACGTGCTTCTTGGCGTTTGAGTTTTGTTTTTGGATATTTGGTACGTGGGTGCTCTTCTCTGGAGTACTCTAGCTGAATCAGCCCTTTTTCTTGAAGATAGTTGAGGGCTGCGCCGCCATTGCCATTATTGAGACCAGCTTTATTAAAAGCAGAAAAGATACGTCTGTCACCGGTAGCGAGCGCTTTGAGAAGTTTTCTGTTAATGGTCTCATTTCTGGTGAGTTCGCACATTTTTGCGTCTATTGTCTCAAAATTTTTTAAAATCAGTCTCTCTACTAACTCTGCTATTGGTTTTGTTGTATCAATTTCCAAGTCAAGCCCACCAAATACAGCAAAGTAGGATATCTGTATCTCCATATCATCAGGATAGTTTTTAAAATAAAATGAGCGAAACTGCTCTAGTAGAGAGTTATGCTTCATTTTGTTTAATTGTGGCAGAGGGTTCTGAAAAGGTATAACCTTGGGAGTAGTCAATTCCTAAGTTTTCAATGATCTCTTGAATCTCTCTGTTCTCAACAAACTCTGCAACTACTTTAATGTTCATAGTGTGTGCAAAGTTACAGATCGCTTTTGTGATTTGTAAACTTTTTTCATTTGTAAGGAGAGTTTTAATATATTTTCCATCTATTTTTATGAAATCTATATCTATTTCTGTTAGCCTTTCAAAATTTGAATACTCTACTCCAAAGTCATCAATTGCAAGTTTAAAACCAAGTGCTTTTAGTTGGTTAAGCTGCTTGATATTATTTTTGGTTCCATTTGAAGTGATACCTTCTAAAATTTCGAGTGTGATTCTCTCTGGAGTGAGTTGATACTTTTTAAGATTATCCAAAAGAAACTCTTTAAGCTGTTTTGTTGCTAGGTCATGCTCTGTAATGTTAATAGAGAATTCAATATCTTGAGGTAGTGTCGCAAGATAGGCAAAACTTTTTTCTATCATGATTTTTGTAATTTCATGAATAAAACCACTACTTTGTGCAATATTGATGAAGTAGTATGGTGAATATATTTTATCATGGTTTTGAAGACGTGCGAGTGCTTCGTATTTATATATTTTTTTCTTTTTATTGTCATAAATACCTTGAAAATAGGGAATTATTTTTGTCCCATCTTCTCTATAAATAGCTTTATACAATAAGGCATTGAATTTGATGAAGTTACTATCTAAACTCTTTTCTCGGTAGTACATAAAGTAAGAGAATGGATGCTCTTTAGCTTCATGAACTGCGATGGAGAGTTTTGATATAAGTTTATCTAACTTTGTTGGAGCAACACCAAAGGTGCAGGCAATCTGAATACTGAGATTTTTACTAATGATTTTAATTGGAGTATGTGATGAGTAGTCCTTAAGCCCTTTGATGTCTTGTTTTGGATTGGTTGAGAAGAAAAGAAATTCATCTCCATTGAGACGATATATCTTTCTTTGTAAAAAATTCTCTATTCTTTGTGTACATTTTCTAAGAATCTTATCTCCGACATCAAAGCCATAAAAGGCATTGAGTTTACTAAAGTTTTTAATATTAAGAAGAACTGTTTTTGTATCAAGATTATCAAGTCTGTCAATATCAAATTTTGTCTTTTTATAAGCACCGGTAACTGGATCAATATAGAGCAGTTTTGTCTTTTCGTGAAGTTGCTTTTTGACCTCTTTGTCTAGGTTTTTAATGAGTATAATATTTCTTTTGTACTCTTTAAGTGCAAGATAGACTATGGCTAAAAAGAGCAGTGATAATATAAAGAGGAGAGCTGCAAGAAGTGTTTTCTTCTGTGTAAGATAATATTTGTCATGAATAAAAGCGATATAGTAAGCAACAGTTTTATGAGTGTAATTTTTTATAGGTACTGTTGCAATATAATAACCTGCTTGAAAGATTGAGGAGTCTTTTGTAGAGTATAAAAAGGTTTTATTATGAATAAAATAGGGAATTGTATATTTTTTCAGTATCTTAATAATCTCTGGTCTGATATTGAGATTTGCTATATTGTATTTTGCAATAAAAAGATCTGAAATTGGGTATTTGAGGCGTTTATAAAATTTATTGTCAATGACAATGGCAGAGTAGACATCATTCTCTTCTAAATTGTGTGCAATTGAATTAAAGTAGGTTATTGTTTCTATAATGCCTAAAAAATGGTGTTTTTGATCATAAATAGGGACTATACCTTTAAAGGCTATGCTAAATTTACCAACACTGATACCATGCATAGGTTTTGGGTGTTTGTAGAGTGCTCTTAAATCATCTCTATCGTTGAGAATATAATTACCAAGATCCTCTTTCGTCCAAGAAAGGTATCTCTGATAACCATCTTTATCTACAATATGGATACGCGTATGATGGAAGTTAAGGTACTCTTTTGGTATATTTATAAAGTTTGATGTATAAAATTGAGAATACTTTTTCTCTTTTAAAGTGGTAATAAGTTTACTATTGTTTGCTAGGTCTTTAGCTATTGCATAGGTGTCTAATTTTTTTTGTTCAATTAAATTGACAATTTCATTTTTAACGGCATTTGTATAACTTTTTTCACTGTTATAGATATAGTTTTTGAGTAACCATAAATAAGTGAGAAAGAGTGCAAAGAAAAGTATAAAAAGCGTATAAATATATTTTTTTGTTTTTATCCGCATAGTTTCTCTCTCTTAATTTTAAAAATTATAACTTAACTAATCTAAAATATAAATATAGTTCAGTAAGCTTACATATAAAGAAATTGATTGAAGTGCGTAAAAAAGTTTAGAGTTCTGAAGCAAATTTTATGGCGTCAATGCCATACTTCTCACGCAAGATTTGAGAAGATTTGCTGAGTCTGTGCATCTTCTGCTCATCATTAAAGCCTATTAGTGAGAGCTCTTTGCGTGAGTGTTTTGTAAAGCTTGAACAGTTGATGGAAAGGCGAATAACTCGTAGTCTTTTTTGTGTGTCTGCTTGCGTGAAGAGCTTTAGGCAGAGGGCATCAAACTTCTTTTCTGTAAATATTTCTGCTTGTGAGATATTGATGTGTGATTTTTGATTCATCTCATAGTTGATGCTTAGATGAAAAACTGTTGGAATAACATCAAGTTTAAAAATTGCATAAGAGAGATGACGAGCGAGTATATGTACGCGACGACGGAGCTCAACTCTGTCAAAAAGTGGATCAAATGTACGTGAAATACCGATGGATTTTCGTTCATGTTTTGTCTCAATGGCGCCATCGGCTTCGCCATTGACACGTCTATATAACTCTTTTGCATAAGGTCCCCATGACTCAAGGGTTCCTCGTCTTTCACGCAACTCTCCAAGTGTGTGAATCTGTGCTGCGTGAAGTTTTGCCTGCATACTTTTGCCAATACCTGCAAAATTTTCTACTTTTATAGGATTGACAAAGGTGTTAAAATCCCAAGGATAGATGACTTTAGATCCAAAAGGTTTTGCATAGGTGGTTGCAAGTTTGGCAATGTAGCGAGTTTGTGCTGCACCTATGGAGACAGGCAGTTGTAGCTCTTTTTTTATCTCATGGCGTAATCTATCAATGAATTCGGGTATATCATCATCCTCTATCCAACCACTCAAATCACCATAAAACTCATCAATACTTGCCTGCTCAATGAGTGGAATCCTGCGTGAGAGAAAATCATGTAGTTTATGGGAAAGTTCTTGATAGAGTGACATATTTGGTGCTTTGATGATGAGGTTTGGACAGCGCTCTTTTGCCTCACGCAGACTCATCGCTGTCTTTATGCCATAGGCACGTGCTTCATAACTTGCCGTGGTCAAAATACCTCGAAGTCGCCCATCTTCCATAAATGATTCTATATCATCATCTTTTGTCTCATAGGCTTTATAAAAAGTAGGAACAAAACTACCGGAGTTTTCAAAATTGACCGTTTGATTTTTTGCCTCACGCGAAAATATCTTCGTATCACTTCTCCCGCCAATCACAACAGCCTTGTGTTCTAAATAGGGTTCTTTAATACGTGCAGCACTGACAAAAAAACAGTCTATATCTATATGAATTTTCAATATTTTCTCTTTAAAGTTTATCTACAAGTATAGAGAAAAATTACAAAGAGGAGAGATTATATGACAAATTGTCAAGTTATTAAAATTTTATGTTGTAAAATGGTCTGTTTTAGGGGTTTAAAAAAGTGTGGCTCCGGATACTGGAAATTCAGACAATTCTTTTATAACCTCGTGTATAAGGGCTTTTAAGTGATTGTCTTCGGTCATTTGTAGCATAGTATTCCTTTTAAGTATCATAGTTTTTTACTTACTCTATTCTAAGTACTTTTGTTTTATAATACACTTAAAAAAACAAAGGTATAGGTATATTGAAACATTTTTTATTCGTTTTATTAGTATCAGTAAGTTTATTTGCTGGGAATTATGAAAAAGGTTTTGAAGCTTATGATAAAGGTAATTACAAAACTGCGATAAAATTATGGAAATTTGAAGCTAAGCAAGGAAACTCTGCTGCACAATATAATCTTGGACTTATGTATGACAATGGTCAAGGTGTAAAACAGGATTATAAAGAAGCTGCAAAGTGGTACAAACTTGCTGCCAAACAAGGACACCCTGAGGCACAATATAATCTTGGATTAATGTATACTAATGGTCAAGGGGTAAAAAAGGATTATAAAGAGGCTGTAAAATGGTTTGAACTTGCAGCCAAACAAGGAAAAATACTTGCTCAATATAATCTTGGAGTTATGTATTATAAAGGTTTAGGTATAAAGCAAGATAAAATAAAAGCCTATCAATGGTGGCTAAAAGCTGCTAAACAAGGATATCCAAAAGCTCAAAATGCTCTTGATATGCTTTGCAAAGAAAGCCCATGGGCGTGTAAACAATAATTCTTTCTTCCAAAGATATAGAGTAGGACATTTGTCCTACAATAAGAAATTGTAGTCGATAGCGAAGGCAATGTTAAAGTTATTGTTAGTACTATTATTGCCAGAGGTTTTGGTTAAAGATTCCCAAGATAATAATTTTGTTATTTGTTTTATCTATCTCGTAAGGTATAGTATAACCTTTAAATATAAGTTCTCTAATGTTTTCATCATTTAATTTGAGTCTTTTTCTATGTATATAAAGATTTTCTGGGATTTGGTTTATTTTTGCAAGGAGTTCATCATAAAATGTCAAAGCACGATTTATACTGTCTTTTGCTATAAAGTCAACTATAGCTTCAAGTTCATCTTTGAATCTTGGTGATTTTTCTATTGTCAAAGTTGAGCTACCAACTTCTCTCGAATACTACCAAGACCATCCATAAGTGGAGTTGTTTGCATCTGACCACTTCTATATTCAGCTACTCTTTTTGCTATCTCATCATCAAGTGAATTTTTTAACTCAACTGCACCTTTTGGCAAGGATGCTATAAAGTTCTCAACTTCTGAGATATACTTGTCATCTACATTTAGCATCATAGTCATCTGAGGCTCCTTGTTTTAGCTCTTTAATTATAGCATATTTTGATAGCGTCAATATAGTGGTGTTAAACGAACTGCTAAAATTAAATAACTCTTCTCCTTTTAATAGGTCTAAAACTTTCTTACGTTTTAGAGCCTCTTGTAGATTTTCTGTTTAGTATCATAAGTGGCTTTCGGAAGTGAAAAAGTGTCTGAGTTGCTTTGTTTTAGGGGTTTTTGAAGTGTGGCTCCGGATACTGGATTCGA
>Ga0256828_1000110_pt1 | contig 53760 bp, 47 predicted proteins | sample CV88metaG_FD_185993 | JGI IMG/M metagenome (GOLD analysis project Ga0256828, IMG submission 185993) | Hydrothermal vent microbial communities from East Pacific Rise, Pacific Ocean - CV88 | ecosystem: Environmental > Aquatic > Marine > Hydrothermal vents | place: Pacific Ocean: East Pacific Rise...
AGTGTGCCAAAAGTTGCATTAGCGGTTAAAGTTGCCTGATTTTCCGCCGCTTTTGTGTTCAAGCTGGACGTTACGGATGACCATCCCTTTGTCGATGGCTTTGAGCATGTCGTAGATGGTCAGCAGTCCGATGCTCACACCGGTGAGTGCCTCCATCTCCACACCGGTCTTTCCTGTCAGTTTTGCCGTAACGGTCAGTTTGAAACCCGGAAGTTCGGGAAGTTCTTCGATGTCCGTTTTGACGGAGGTGAGCATGAGCGGATGACACATCGGGATGAGTGTGCTGGTCTGCTTTGTCCCCTGAATGGCTGCGATGACAGCCGTCTGAAGTACCGGTCCTTTTTTGGCAGTGTTGGCGACAACTGCCTCATACGCTTCTCTTGTCACTTCAATCATACCGCTTGCCGTGGCGATGCGTGTGGTGTTGTCTTTGTCTGAGACATCGACCATTTTGGGTTTGTTCTGGTCATCTAAATGGGTAAGGTTCACAGTCTGTCCTCGTATTTTTTGGAGTCTATGCGCGCATTTTAGCATAATTCATGACGAAAATAAATCATACCTGACGTTAAAAATTTAAAAATGACGATTTTATTTAAAAAGTTATTGACTTTTAACATCAAAAAGAGTAGAATTGTCGAAATGATAAAGGAGAAACATGACATACGCATACTTACGGCAGATGCCAAGTCACAGCAACCTGTCGCAGCAGCAGCGTTCCATTCTCTCTTTTGCATTGACACAAGGGCTACAAATAGACAAAGAGGTGATCGAGTACAGTACGAAGAACCGTCCCATTGAAGAGCGTGAGGAGTTTGAAAAGTTCCTGCACTCTCTCAATGAGAATGAAGACCGTATTGTTGTCGATCATTTGGCGATACTCAGCGATGTGGTTGAAGAGCTGGTGAAGGTGATCAACTGTATGCTGAGCAGAGGGGTTGATCTTTATATCGCCAACAGCGGTACAGTGATCAACAAAGAGACACCGCTTGTGGAAGTTTTTCCGCTGCTGAACGACCTTCGTGAAGCACAGAAAGCAAAGACCGGACAGATCGGTCGTCCAAAAGGCAGCCGCTCCTCTTCGAAATTCGATGTCTATCAGGCGCAGATCATTACCCTGCTTAAAGAGGGAATGAGCGTCAGTGCCATTGCACGGGAGCTGAATGTGAGCAGAAGTTCGCTGAAGGACTACATTGAATCACGAGGTATTAGAGAACTGGTAGAGGGTTCATGGATGGAGATAGCGACACCGCAGCAGATACCGGGTGTGGACAATACTGTGCTTATCTGTCCTTTCGAACAGAGCAGCAATGAAAATCAACAAACAGATGAAAGGATCTAACTATGGAAGAATCAGTTGAGATGGAAGAGAAAAAGCCAAAGAAGAATATGGCAAAAGAGTATTTGAAAGGGTGGGTACCCTATCGTATAAAACGTTACTGGATGTATGCGGCGATCACAGTTATGGCGCTTGTCATGCCGTGGATCAAGATCAACGGGAACCATCTGTTCCTGCTCAGTTTTGACCATAAGAAACTTCACTTGGCAGGGATCGCGTTCGATATGCAGGAGCTTTACCTGATGCCGTTCCTGCTGATGCTTTTGTTCCTTGGCATTTTTGCCGTCACAGCAGTCGGTGGTAGAGCATGGTGTGGCTGGGCATGTCCTCAGACGATCTTCCGTGTGATCTACAGAGACTTCATCGAGACCAAACTGCTCGGATTGCGCAAGCGTATCAAGAACAAGCAGCAAGAGCCTGACATGAGCAAGCCGGAGAACAAGGTCAAAAAAGCGATCGCTATTTTGATCTGGTCGGTGCTCGCACTGATCGCGGCAGCGGACTTTATGTGGTATTTCGTACCACCTGAAGAGTTCTTTACCTATCTTCAGAATCCGGGTGAGCATATGATCCTTGTGGGGATGCTGCTTGGTATTGCGCTTTTCCTGATCGCGGATGTGGTGTTCATTAAAGAGGACTTCTGTATCTATATCTGTCCTTACAGCCGTGTACAGTCGGTACTCTACGATGATGATACACTTATGGCGATCTACGATCCGATCCGTGGTGGTGAGATCTACGAAGGGCACGGTAACGAGAGACACAAAGTGGTCTCCAAACAGAAAGAACTGAAAGAGATGAACCCACAGGCAGAGTGTACGACCTGTGAGAGCTGTGTAACGGTCTGTCCGACACATATTGACATTCGTAAAGGGTTGCAGCTTGAGTGTATCAACTGTCTGGAGTGTGTCGATGCCTGTACACAGGTCATGGGTGCATTGGGCAAACCGAGTCTTGTACAGTGGTCGAGTGTGGTTGAGACTGAGAAGCATGAGCGTAAAACGAAGATCTTCAGACCGAAGGTTATTGCTTATTTTACGGTACTTGCGATCGTACTGGTATCACTCTTTGCAATGGGAAGTACGAAGGAGCATATGCTGCTTAATATTAACAAAACAACCAGACTTTACAAGATACTGCCAAATGGTGAGGTAGAGAATGACTATATCTTCCTCTTTGCCAACACCGACAGTAAGCGTCATACGTACTATTTTGAGATCGAAGGTGATCTGAAAGACAAGCTGGAGATCGTCAGACCAAAAGAGCCGTTCAGTATCGCTCCAGGCAAAAAGCGTAAAAAAGTTGTTGTGCTTAGAACAAAAGACAAACTGGCTGACAATACACGAAAAGATGTGCCGATCCCTGTGACGATCAAAGCGTATGCGGTGGATGATAAAGAGAAGATTGTGGTAGAGAGACATACTGTCTTTGTTTACCCTCGTGCGGACCTTTTGAAGAAGAAGTAGACCGTGTCTGTAGTGCAAAATGAACCGACACTGGAAAGAATAGAGGATTATGACAACCAGGAAAGCAAAGAGAAGAGATTGACGGTATGGATCGTTATCCTCTCCGGTCTTTTGATCGGAGCGATCTATGGGGTAGTCAATGTAAGCACCTCTGTCAATGATGCAATGAACGTCAAGACGGGGATCATCAAATACTAGGAGTTATGATGAAAAAAGTATTGGTACTGGGAGGAGGATTTGCCGGTGTAGAATCGGCGATCTACCTTCGAAAGCATGAATTGGATGTTACACTGGTGAGCGATCGGGACTTTTTCTATATCTATCCGACTTCTATCTGGATACCGACAGGTGAAGCGACAATGGAGGATGTGAGTGTGCCTCTGGACAAACTTGCGTTTGCCCACGGATTCAAAGTGATCATAGATCCCGTGACATCATTTGATCCTAAAACGAAACAGGTAACACTGGAGAGCGGACGTAAACTGGAAGGGTATGACTATATTGTTGTAGCACTCGGACAGGACAAGATGCAGCATCCGGGTATGGAGCATACGCTTTCTATCTGCGGAAAGCCTGAAGAAGCAACAGAACTCTATAAACGTCTGGATGCACTTGTACAGAAGGGGGAAGGGAAGATCGCCATGGGCTTTGGCGGGAACCCGAAAGACTCTTCTGCTGTTCGTGGCGGACCGGCATTCGAAGTACTCTTTAATGTACACGACTTCCTGAAGAAAAAAGGAGTGCGTGACAAGTTCGAGCTCACATTCTTTGCCCCAATGGAGAAGCCCGGACAGAAGATGGGTGACAAGGCACTGGTGATGATGGACAAGATGTTTGGTATGACGGATATCAAAAAGAAGGTTGGCAGCAAGATCGTCGAGTTTGTTGAAAACGGTATTGTCTTTGAAGACGAAACCAAGATTGAGTCGGACCTGACCATGTTTATTTCTGCGGGCACAGGGCACAGCATTTTGAAAGAGTCTGGACTTCCTTTGAGTGAAGCAGGATTTGTTGTGACCAATGAGTATAATGAAGTAGAAGGCTTTGAGGGTGTCTATGCCATTGGTGACTCTGCATCGCTTATGGGACCTGAGTGGAGAGCGAAGCAGGGGCATGTTGCCGAAGTGATGGCACGTAATGTTGCGCACAATATTTGGATGGACATTCAGCACATTGATTCCAAAGAGAGTTATATGGAACATTTGAATATTCTGTGTGTGATGGATACGGGTAACGGGGCTGCTTTTGTTTACAGAAGCAACAGTACTGCCAAGATGATCCCGATGCCAGTCATCGGACACTGGATGAAAAAAGGATGGGGTTGGTACTGCCGAAACTCCAAACTAGGCAAGATTCCAAGATTGCCGGGAATGTAAAGTGCAGAGCACTTTACATTCCATTTTAAAAAATCAAATATAAGGTATATACAAATGAAACAAATTACAGTGATGGAAAAATATCCGGTCTTTACACTGCGTGTAGAGAAGAGTGAAACAGACTACCAGACAATCGATGAGATCTTTACCTATTTGAAAGTACAGATCGATCTGCATCCGATCGCTACCTATATTGGTGAGTTTGATCACTATGCACATACCTCTTCTTTGGAAGTGGGTGAGATCAGTGATGAGATCAAAGCAGCAAAGAACCTGATCTGCTGTTTTGGTAAAGTTCTTCCAAAGCCGGAAGTATTGGCCGTACGTCCACGTGCGATCGGTGTGGCTGAGCTTGAGGATGCATTTGTTGTCAGCTTCCTTGAAGCACCGAACCCTGATGCGAACAAAGCGATGGAGCAATGGGTCAAAGGGCTTGTAAAGTAGGTTTTCCCCACTCCGAAAGCAAGGCCTACTCGGTCTCTTTTGGTCATTTTGACCAAAGAAAAGAGGAAAACTTTTATCTTTTCTTCAACCTTTCAGAAAACAGATCATATGTTACGATAATACTCAAAATAAAGCGTTATGTACGGTATTTACAGGGTTTGCAGCCCTTTTCTTGCTTAAAAAGTAACTTTGAAAAGCAGAAGAAATGTGGTAAAAAAGTTAATTAAGACTAATTTTATCCTAATTAGGCCATAATACGGTTATCAAAATTAATTAAAGGATATTAAATGGCAACAGTAACATTTAAAAACGACACAGTATGTAACCTCGCAGGAAATGAAGTAAACGTTGGAGATAAAGCTCCGGAAGTAACAGTAGTAAACTGTAACCCAATGCTTCAAGATGAAAAAGTAGGTGGAGAAGGTAAAGTTCAACTTGTAGTAGCAGTTCCTTCACTTGATACAGGTGTATGTGATGCAGAGACTAGAAGATTCAACCAAGAGGCAGCAGGTCTTGACGGTGTTGAAGTAGTAACCGTATCTATGGACCTTCCATTTGCAGCTGCAAGATGGTGTGGTGCTGCTGGTATCGAAAACATCAAAGTATGTTCTGACTTCAGAAACAAAGACTTTGGTAACGCTTACGGCGTACTTCTTGCTGACGGACCACTCGCTGGTGTACTTGCAAGAGTGATCTTTGTTATCGGTAAAGACGGAAAAGTTGCTTATAAGCAAGTTGTTCCTGAAATCACTGAAGAGCCAAACTACGAAGAAGCAATCGAAGCTGCTAAAGCTGCTGCAAACGCGTAATTTCTCTTTCTGCAAAGCCTTTGGGCTTTGCGCCTCCCTTTTTTTTCTTTTTTCTCCCATTTTTTATTTATAGCTTCATAATCATTATTTTGTTACAATCTTTTCATGCATAAAACACGCTATTTATTATATTTTTTGGCTTTTTCCTTGTTTGGGATCAACGGATGCGGAGAGCCAGAAGTTGATGGGGATCACTATACCTTGGATGAGTGTCAAAAAGAGCTGCTTGAAGCAAAAGATTTTGATGAGAGTCAGAAGATTGACCATATTGTCGTAGTGAAAAAAGAGCGTAAGATGTATCTGTACCGTAATGGCAAGGTACAGAGTTCCTTCCCTGTTTCACTGGGAAAGAATCCACTAGGGCACAAAGTAAAAAGGGGGGACAACCGAACACCGGAAGGGGAGTTTTGGATCCACAGAAAACTCTGTTCGGGGAAATACTATCGCTCTTTGTGTATCTCCTACCCCAGACCACAGGATGTTGAAGCTGCGAGGAAAAGAGGGGTAGACCCCGGTGGCAGTATTACCATTCATGCGCAGCCTACATGGAATGCGGACGGGCACGGAGACAGCTATACGTTGGCACATAACTGGACGCAGGGGTGTGTGGCGGTTACCAACAGTGCGATGCAGCAGCTTTGGTATGCGGTACGTGAAGGCGTACCGGTGACGATCAAGTGAGGATAAAAGAATCAGTAGATACACGCAAAAACAGATAGACAAGTTCAACCGGCAAAAGTATATTACCGAATTGGAGAAGATCAGTAAGAACCTTTTTCGGATGTTTCGGGATGAGAAGGTGTCTTCTCAGAACTTTTCAGTAAAATTTGAACAGCTCAAATCCAAATTGGATCAAAGAGATACAGTACATCTTGACTCAGAGTATCATCAGCAGCTCAAGCAGTATATAGAAAGACTCTACCGTGACACATGTGAACGTACAGGCTTTGATGATGAGTTTTTTGATGATATCCGTGATGCGGAGATGAGCAACCTGAACCGGCTGCAAAAGATGAAAAATGCCAGTTCATATAAAAAAGACAAACATAAAGCCAAACGACAGAATGAGGATTGGGGTTGATGCTCTGCATATGCTAAAGAAAAAGGGAAAAGAGATGAAGTTAAAAACCGGTTTAATACTAATAGTCACAGGGGTACTGTTTTTTATGGGTGGATGCGGTAAGCCGACCTATAGAGGAAAAGTTGACAAGACACCGTACGATATTAAGGCATGTCTGAAGGAGCTCTCAACAGGAGCGGAGATCAGACAGGATCAGATTATTGACAGACTGGTTGCCTATAAATCCAAGCGTAAGATAGAGGGGTACCGAAACGGGAAGAAGGTATTTGAATCCCGTATGTCTTTAGGGAAGAATGGAGACAAAGGAAATAAGATCAGAGCAGGTGATTACCGTACACCGGAGGGGAATTACAAGATCGTACGCAAAAAGTGTGATCCAAGACTCTACCGCTCTTTGATGATATCCTATCCGAATGCGGCTGATATTGCCAGAGCCAAGGCAAAAGGGTATAAACCGGGAGGATATATCACCATCCACGGACAGCCCAAATGGAATGCAGATGGAAGAGGCGATGCCTATACCTTGGCACATGACTGGACAGAAGGGTGTATGGCGGTACCGAATAAAAAAATGGCACAGCTGTGGGCTGGGGTGAAGAATGGGGTACCGATTACAATCCGTCCTTAAAGGGGTGATGATATTTCGATTTAGCTATAATTGAGAAATGTTATATTATTATATTGAATAATATTGGACATTAAAGGAGAATAGAATGAAACAATACATCGTAGGACTGGGGATTCTTCTGGGATTCACTGCTGTTTTTGCAGGTGGAGATCTGCAAACAGCAACACCCACTGTAGCACAGATCGAACAGCCGTGTAACCATGAAGGGGTCTATGTAGATAGGGAAACAAACCTGATGTGGCAGGATGCACTCTATACGGATGCGGAAGATGGTGCTTATGCCAACAACCACATTGCCGGAAAAGCGGGAACACAGCCGTATGCAGTACGTTATTGTCAGAGATTGGACTATGCCGGTTACAATGACTGGCGACTGCCTACTGCGGATGAGCTGATGCTTATACACCGCCATCCGGGACAAGCATTTCTTCACTTTAGAGATAAGGATTTCTGGACATCAACACCTACAACCGGAAACAGATATTATGTTGTTTATCCAACCGATGCATACAAATACAAAAAAAACAAAAGAGAGACAAACTATATTCGTTGCGTACGTTGTGCAGCAGAGTAGTATGACTTAAAGGCGTTTGATCTCCTCCTGGAGATGGATGCCGAACTTGTCGAACACTTTCTTTTTTGCAAGTTCAAGAAGATAGACGGCATCTTCGTATTTCCCTACTCCCAGATTAACCAAAAAGTTAGCATGTATGTCGCTCCATGCCATATCTCCTCTTCTATAGCCTTTTAGCCCCACTGCTTCTATGAGACGTCCCGCAGCATCATCTAGAGGGTTTTTAAAAGCAGATCCTGCGCTGGGGTTGGATGGTTGGTTGTTCCGAAGATGAAGCAGCTCTTCCAAAAGTTCCTGACTATATCCCTTTTTTATTTCAAATCTTGCTGCTGTTGCAATGCCGTTCAGTTTAGCAAAACGGTATCCATACTCTACTTTATCTTTCTCTATCCACTCCCCGTTTATCTGTATGCTGTGAAGGATGTTGAATATTTCGTAGCGTTTGACTCCAGCATTCATTGCAAGCATCCCTCCCAGTGTTCCGGGAAGTTTGGAGCAGAACTCGAAACCTGCAATGTTGTGTTTCCTGGCATAGCTGATAATACGTCCTGTAGGAGTCGCCGCACCGATCTCAAGCATACCGTTCTCTTCATTGAAGTAGGCGAAATCTTTGTTAAGCATCATAAGCGGTGGTGGTGTGGGGGAGATAAGCAGGTTGTTCGCCCCACCGATGAGGTATCGATCGTTAGGGACATGATCTCCCTTTTCGATCATCAGAACCTCTGTGGGTTGCCCGACTTTGATACTGGAGTATCTGGAAAAGTCAATGGTTTTAAAAAACACGGAATGCTCCGTATTTTTTAGGTAGGAGTGAGGAGCGAGGAGTGAGGAGTGAAGGTATGTTTTTCTGAGAAAAACTTTTATTTTTTAAGATATCTTTTATACTTTTTCCTAGTATCATTCCTAATTCCTAATTCCTAATTCCTAATTCCTAATTCCTAATTCCTAATTCCTAATTTGTACGCAGTGCACTGTACTCTTTGGGGATCAAGTAGTCCTCTGTTTTGATCGGACACTCCCATAAATTGTGCTCAAAGCCTATTTGGTAGAGTTTATCGAGTGCTCTAAGTTGTAGTTCGGAGAGTTCAACAGAGTCGTCAGAAGCGTACATATCAAGGTATTTTTTAAGCATTGCATCCGAAATACGCACAAGTTTATCTGCTTCAAGCTGTGTACAGAGTTCCTCTTTTCTTTCATTGGCAACCTTGACACCGTCAATGAGAATATTTTCAATATCAATGGCACGATTCAGAGGCAGGCTTCTTCGAATTGCCATACCGCCAAGCGGCAGAGGTAGTCCTTCACCTGCAAGTTCAACCCAGATATCCCAGATCTCTTTTTCTACTTCAAGACTTTCGTCAAAGTCGAGGATCGATTCATGGATGAGTACGCCTGCATCAACCTCTCCGTTGACGACCGCCTGTTCGATCTCTAAAAAGTCCATATAGACAGGACGAGCATCAGGATAGTAGATACGAAAGAGCATGGCATTGGTGGTGTATTTTCCAGAAAGTGCGACCTTGAAACGGCGTTTGAGCTTTTTGTCTTTGCGTTTGATGAGCTTTGGTCCATACCCCTCTCCAAAGCTGACAGCAGTCCGAAGCAGTGCATACTCTTCTTTAATGAGTGGATACATCCCGAAACTGATAGCACTGACATCGTAAGTACCTTTAAGTGCTTCGACATTCAGTGTCTCAATATCAAGTCCGATGTTCTCAAATGTCAATCCCCGGGTATTGACCCATCCGAATTTGATGGCATAGTACATGAAAATATCATCTGCATCGGGAGAGTGGGCTAATTGAATGGTCTGTGGCATGGAAACTCGCTTTGTTTTTTTGTTGATGTATTTTAGCATACGGGTGCACAAAAAGAAATGTTGAAAGGGAAGAGAGAAAAAATATGACAATATGACATATTTTTTATATTTTTTTTAAAACCATTCTACAATAGCACCATGACTCTAAATAATGAATATTTAGATAAAATTACTTCAACATAAAGGTTAAGGATATGACTATGGCAATGGACCCTCAAAAACAGAAAGCACTTGATATGGCGATCAAGCAGATCGACAAGACTTTTGGTAAAGGGACGCTAATGCGTCTGGGTGACAAAGAGTTCGAACCGATCGAATCGATCTCTACCGGTTCTTTGGGGCTCGATATGGCATTGGGGATCGGTGGTATCCCTCAAGGGCGTATTGTTGAGGTGTATGGTCCGGAGTCTTCAGGTAAGACAACCTTGGCACTGCAGACCATCGCTTCGGCACAGAAGAAAGATATGATCTGTGCTTTTATTGATGCGGAACATGCGCTCGATGTCGTCTATGCGAAGAACCTCGGGGTCGATACGGATAACCTGCTTGTTTCTCAGCCTGACTTTGGGGAGCAGGCACTTGACGTATTGGAAACATTGGCGCGTTCTGGTGCGGTTGATCTGATCGTCGTCGACTCTGTAGCGGCACTCACTCCGAAAACGGAGATCGAGGGCGATATGGGTGATCAGCATGTAGGGCTTCAGGCACGTTTGATGTCTCAGGCGCTTAGAAAATTGACCGGGCTTTTACACAAGACCAATACAACGGTTATCTTCATTAACCAGATCCGTATGAAGATCGGTACAATGGGATATGGCTCCCCTGAGACAACGACTGGTGGTAATGCCTTGAAATTCTACTGTTCGGTGCGTATTGATGTCAGACGTATTGCGACCTTAAAGCAGGGTGAGAATCAGATCGGTAACCGTGTGAAAGCGAAAGTGGTCAAGAACAAAGTGGCACCACCGTTCAGACAGGCAGAGTTTGATATTATGTTCGGTGAGGGGATCAGTTTTGAGGGTGAGCTTATCGACTATGGTGTGAAGCTTGACATTATTGACAAGTCTGGTGCATGGTTCAGTTATGGTTCCGAGAAGCTTGGACAGGGGAAAGAGAATGCGAAGCTGACTATTAAAGAGAACCCTGAACTTAAAGCGGAGATCGAATCGAAGATCAAAGAGGCGCTTGGTTTCGGGGAAGGGCTTGCCATGGATCAGAATGAGATAGCGGCAGCTGACGATAACTAAATAGAGCCATAAAATAAAAAGTGTAAAGTGTCGCTTTACACTTTAAGATAAAATATCCTATACTGTCACTAATTCAATTAAAGGATTGGTGATGGCACTTAAAATGAAAGAGTTGATGCTCGCCACAGGGGAGAGCAAATCGACCATTCTCTACTATGTCAAAGAGGGCTTGCTGCCCGAACCTCAAAAACCCAAACCCAATGTGCATCTCTATGATGAGAGCGCAGTGGAGATCCTCCGTTTTATCAAGTATCTGCAGCACAATTTCTCCTATTCTATTTCCGAGATCAAAGCAATTTTTGCCGAGAATAACTTTCAATCGGGTGAGAGTTTTGAGATGATGGTTAATGCGCTGGAACTTATTTCAGGTGCGAAAGAGAACCGCTGGTACAGCCGGGAGGATTTCCTTGAGGTGGCGGAGTTGAGTGAAACACAGCTTGAGAACTATCTGGAAAGAGGGCTGATCTTTGAACGTGCCAAAGGTTTCAGCAGTAAAGAGCTTGAGGTGGTCGAAATACTTAAAAGAGCCCAGAAACTCGGTTTGGAAGGGACACTGCTTGATCACTATGTGCAAACTGCCAAAATGCTGGCACATGAAGAGTTTACAGCAGGAGCCAAGATGATGAAGTCCGATCCCAACTCACATACACAGCATTATGAGCTCTTTTTTGACCTCATATTAACCTTGAAACCCTACCTATGCAATATGCATACCGTTACTGAGTATCAAAAACAGTACCAACGAGAGGAGAAATAGCCATGAAAGCACTATTTAGCATTGCCGGGTTCGGCTCTTATATTTTGATCGTCTTTTTGAATGCCATGACCGATCTTGGGCATAAGATCATTTTGCAAAACACCATTTTCAAAGCGTATGAGGGGTCAGATCTTATTGTCCTGACCGCGATCGTCAATGCATTGATTCTTTTGCCGTTTATTTTCCTCTTCTCTCCGGCCGGCTTCATTTCTGACAAGTACCCCAAGGTCAAAGTGGTGGAGTATGCTTCTGCAGCGGCGATTGGGATCACGACGCTTATCCTTTTTTCTTACATGATGGGATGGTTCTGGTTTGCATTTGCCATGACCTTCATTCTTGCAGCACAAAGTGCCATCTACTCTCCTGCAAAGTATGGATTGATCAAAGAGATGACCGGTAACGATATGCTGGCACAGGCAAATGCAGTGGTACAGGCAGTGACGATTATTTCTATTCTGACAGGTGCTGTGATCTATTCCATCTTCTTCGAGCAGTTATTGGGTGATCGCTCAACGACTCCGTCGGAAATACTGCAATATATTGCACCGGTAGGCTATCTGCTCATTGGTGCAAGTATCATGGAATTTATGCTGGCAAGACGCCTTGCCAAACGTTTTAAAAAGGTGCAGATCGATGAAGAGATGCACTTTGAGATGGGCGAGTATCAGAACCTGCACTATCTCAAAGAGAATTTTGCCATTCTCAGAAGAGAGAAGGTAGTCTGGGCAAGTATTTTTGGGCTTAGTATTCTCTGGGGGATCTCACAGATTCTTGTGGCGATCTTTGGCGAGTATCTGAAGGGAAAATTGGGTATTACCGATACGGTGGTTGCTCAGGGACTTTTGTCGCTGATGGGTGTTGGGCTTGTGACAGGATCGATCGTTGCGGGGAAGGTAAGCCGTAATTTCATCGAAACGGGAATCGTGCCTATTGGTGCACTGGGTATCACGTTTGTGCTCTATATGATACCGACACTGCAGAGTCTTGGTACATTAGGAAGTGCACTTTTTGCTTTTGGGTTCTTTTCAGGGTTTATCGTGGTACCGCTCAATGCGCTCATCCAGTTTGCTACACCGACACCAATCCTCGGAAAGGTGCTTGCGGGGAATAACTTTGTTCAGAATGTGGTAATGTTCATGGCATTGATGCTGACGGCACTCTTCGGCTATTTTCAACTCTCCTCAACGGGGCTCTTTTATGTCATCGCGCTGGTGGCGATGTTCGGAACGGTTGCCACTCTGTTGAAACTGCCACAGTCGATGATCCGCTATTTGGTTAAGATGATCATTAGTTTCCGCTATACGCTCAGTGTGGAAGGATTGAAGCATATTGATGCGAAAAAAGGGGTGTTGCTGTTGGGGAACCATGTCTCCTTTCTTGACTGGGCGATCTTGCAGATGGCATACCCCAAGCAGATCCGCTTTGTGATGGAGCGCAGTTACTATGAGATATGGTATCTTAAACCCTTCTTCCGTTTCTTCGGAGCTATTCCTATCTCTAGTAGAGGCGGAAAGAATGCGCTCTCTTTGGTGACAGAAGCACTTAACAATGGTGAGACGGTCGCGATCTTCCCTGAAGGACATTTGTCTCGAAACGGGCACCTGGGTACATTTCAACGTGGTTTTGAGATCGCCTGTAAAGAGGTGGACTCTGAAGCGGTGATCGTACCCTTCTATCTTCGTGGACTTTGGGAAGGGGACTTCTCTCATGCCTCCAAGAAGATGAAACGCAAAAAGAGTAAGGATGTCAGTGTTTCCTTTGGGGAGATGATGGAGATTCGTTCAACGGCAGCACAGGTGAAAAAAGCGGTCTTCGATCTCTCGATAGAGAGCTGGAGAGCCTATGCCAGAACGCTGCCAAGCATTCAAGAGGCATGGATAGAGAGTGCCAAAGAAGTAGGTGGCAAACTTTCTATGGCAGATTCTACCGGTGTGGAGTTGAGTGGGAACCGTTTAATAGCAGGTACGCTTCTGATTGCAAGTAAACTTAAACCTAAGATCGGTCAAATGCCGAACATCGGTGTGATCTTGCCTACCTCTGTAGGTGGTTCCATGGGCAATATGGCGTTGTTGAGTCTGGGAAAAACCATTGTGAACCTGAACTACTCCAGCGGTACACAAAGCCTATTGCATGCGATCAAAGCGGCAAACATTGAGACAGTGGTAACTTCAAAGCAGTTCGTTACCAAGCTCAAAGCCAAAGGGTTCGACCTCTCGGAGGTATTGGCAAAAGTCGAGGTGGTTTACCTTGAAGATATGAAAACGCAGATCGCTAAAGCCGAGAGTATCATGAAGCTTTTAGCGGTCAAGATGATGCCGGTATGGATGTTGAAGCTCTTTTACATTCAAAAAAGAGAGAGTAACGACACCGCTGCCATTCTCTTCTCAAGCGGAAGTGAGGGCAATCCTAAAGGGATCGAACTGACACATAAGAACATCATGGGGAATATCAAGCAGATCACGACACTTATTAACCCGACCGATGAGGATGTGATGCTTGGTACTTTGCCTATTTTCCACTCGTTCGGTTTAACGGTGACGACACTGATGCCGCTGATAGAAGGCATCCCCGTTGTGTGCCATCCTGACCCGACTGATGGGTTTGGGATTGGAAAACTTTCTGCGAAGTATGAGGCGACCATGCTCTTTGCCACGGCGACCTTCTTTAGGCTTTATACCCGTAATCGCAAGCTTCATCCGTTGATGTTCAAAGATCTGCGTATCATCATCGCAGGTGCGGAGAAGCTGCCAAACGAGATACGCAAGGCATTTAAAGAGAAGTTCGGACATGAGATCTATGAAGGGTATGGAGCGACTGAGACCACGCCGGTTGCGTCGGTGAATATCCCCGATGTGCTGCTGCCCGATACTTGGAAGCCGCAGATAGGCAACAAACCCGGAACGGTTGGACTGCCGGTTCCCGGAAGCAGCTTCAAGATCGTTGATCCGGAGACATTTGAAGAGCTGCCTACGGGGGAAGAGGGGATGGTGCTCATTGGTGGTACGCAGATCATGAAGGGGTACTTGGGAGATCCTGAAAAGACCGCTTCGGTCATCAAAGAGATCGACGGTATCCGCTGGTATGTCACAGGAGACAAAGGGCGGCTTGATGAGGACGGTTTCCTGACCATCGTCGACCGCTATAGCCGCTTTGCAAAGATCGGTGGTGAGATGGTGAGCCTTGGATTGGTCGAACAGGAGATCAATAAAGTCATCTCCGAAGAGGAGAAAGTTGCCGTAACGGCTATCCCCGATGAGAAGAAGGGGGAAGCGGTTGTTTTGCTCTTTGAAGGTGAGCGTGAGATCGATGAGGTGATGCATGCTATCGGTACGTTGGGAATGAACCCGCTATTCGTTCCCTCCAAAGCCTACAAGGTTGATGAGATACCGGTACTTGGCACGGGGAAAGCGGACTTTAAAGGGGCGAAGAAGCTGGCGCAGGAGTTATCAGATGGAGAATAGAAATAAAAAAGATGTAGAGTGGCAGGGAATACATATATTTTTAGCGATTTTGGCATGGATATATACACTGATCCTGACCATGTTCGTACCTGTTCCCATAGCAGTTTCTTCTTTTGTTGTACTGGCCGTCTATATGTGGATGCTGCATCAGTCGGCGGTTTTTTATGCCGAGGAGGAGGGAGGTTTGGCATTTTTCCTCTCTGTTGGAGGTTTTTTCTTGTTTATTTTTATGGATTTCTTTATGTGTTTGAATTTTTTTAAGGTAGGATAATGATCCATTTGCTGTTCGACCTACTTGCCTACCTCTTGGCATGGCTTATCTCAAGACATTTTTATGCGGTAAGAGAACCTTGGAAAGATGATGATCAAAAGTGGTATTACTATACGGCGGCAACGGTTGGGTTTGTCATTGGTGCGGTAGGCTTAAGCACAGTGAATAATTATCTGTCGTTGGGCACATGGACGATGGGAAAGTCGATTTTGGGTGCACTGCTCGGTGCTATTGTGGCAGTGGAGATCTTTAAAAAGGCAACCGGGATCAAGGGGTCAACGGGAGCCTATTTCGTACCTTCTTTGGCGGTGGGGATCGCTGTGGGGCGACTGGGCTGTTTTTTTGCCGGAGTGGAGGACTTTACCTATGGTCTTCCGACAACGCTGCCTTGGGGTGTCGATTTTGGGGATGGTGTTCTTCGTCATCCGGTGCAGTTGTATGAGAGTGGCATGATGTTTCTCTTCTTCGGGTATGCATGGTGGCTGTATAAAAAGAGGAGATCGCTTTTTGAGCGCGAGATCTTCTACCGGTTCATACTCTTTTATGCTGCACAGCGGTTTATATGGGAGTTTTTCAAATCCTACGGTACATTCATAGGCGGGCTCAATGTGTTTCAGTGGGCGTGTCTTGGTTTGATGATTTATGCTTTTTACTATTTACAAAGGAGCCGCAATGGCGTACTACAACCCCAAATATGATCTTTTCCTGAGTGCAACACAGAGTTTCTGTCATCGGTGTGGTGATGTGGGACATCTTATAGATGCGCATATCGTCAGTCGGAAGAATGCGGTCTATCTTAGAAAATTCTGCCCTAAATGCGGTGAATCAATGGTAAAGATCTCGGATGACCTTGATTATTTCCGTTTGTGTGATGCCTACCTGAAAAAGCCTGATCTGCCGGAAATGGCATTGACAAAGGTGCTCAAGGGGTGTCCGTTTGACTGTGGTGTCTGTCCGCAGCATCAGAACCACCCGTGTCTGGCACTTTTTAACATCACCGACGAGTGCAATATGAAGTGTCACATCTGCTACTATTCGGCAGAACCTGGGCTGGGGAACCATCGCAGTATGTCAGAGATAGAAGCGATGCTAAAGACGCTGTTGCAGGTTGAAAGTGAGCCTGACCTTATTCAGGTTACAGGCGGTGAACCGACAACCCATCCACAGATCATAGAGATACTACAGTTTCTTAAAGCTTCACCCGTAAGGCATCTGATGCTCAATACCAACGGGATACGCATTGCAGAAGATGAGGGTTTCGTACGGAAACTCAAGGTACTTGGCGGTGGGTTTGAAGTCTATCTGCAGTTTGATTCTTTGCGGGAAGATACACTGAAAGATATTAGGGCGCGAGATATGCGAGATATTCGTCTCAAAGCACTTGCGATGCTGGAAAAGTACAACATCTCAACAACCTTGGTCAGTGTGATTAAAAAAGGGTTAAATGAAAATGAGATACCGGATATCATTGACTTCTCAAGAGGCTACCGCTGTGTGCGCGGCGTGGTGTTCCAGCCGGTGCAGGAGGCAGGGCGAATCGAGGCGGAAGGGAATTTTCGTATCACTCTTTCAGAGATACGTCGCATCATCATCGAAGATGAGAACAATCCGTTCACTGCCGAAGATATGATCCCTCTGCCGTGTGATCCTCATAAGATAGGGGTAGGGTATGCCGCCAAAAAGATGGAGTTGAAGCCAGAAGGAAATACATATGCCTCCTTGATGCCGGTGACAGGAAAGATCCCTAAAGAGGCGCTACTGGAGCAGAAAGGTACTATCACGTTCGAGCAGGACAGACAATTCGTCAAAGAGGTGGTAGAGACCGTGAGTCTCGATACGGCACTGGGTGAGGGGATACTCAAAGAGAAGATCAAACAGAAACTCTTCTGCTGCTGGCCGAGTTTTCTCAGCCCGAAAGATATGGGGTATGAGAATGTCTACCGCATTGTGATCATGGAGTTCAGTGATATAGTGAATTTTGATGCGACCAATATCAAAAGAGAGTGTAATTTTATGATAGAACCTGGACGGGCAATACCGTTCAGTACCTATAATATGGGGATATCATTTTCACAATAGAATGTTACGCTTTGTGATAGGAGGGATTGCAGATCTTGCGCCCCTCGAACCATCCGTCGTGATAGTCGCTATCATTCCTGAACCTTTTGCTGTCTTTAGTATAGATTCCGTGTGCGGTGTTGCATCCGTCCTTCTCTCCCGTTTGGAACGCGTCGTTTTTAGGAAGTGACGGTGCGCTTGGTTGGGAGCAGGCGTTCAGGAACAGTGCGCTTCCGATAATCGTATATTTGATGATAGAAGATGCCATTTTGGTGATCCTTTGCTTGTGTGAAATGCATGAAAAAGTATAACCTATGATAGGTTCCTTAATGATAAATCGTCTATACTTCATCAAAGAACCAAGTGAAGGAAGTCAAGATGAAACAGATTATACAAATGATTGCGGTACTTCTTTTAGGGAGTCTGTTCGTACATGCGGGAGACCCTGCAAGCAGGGTATTCCCTTTGAGTAAAAGCAAGTTCATAGTGGTTGATAAAGCAGGAAATGAGAAGGTCGTAGACTTGAGTGGACAGGACTATATCGTCGTGTCGCTCAGAGAGAAAGGTGCGGATGGTGCGGCATATGCCATCGACCGTGACGGTGTGTTATGGTGGGCAGCTGTGATCTCATCGGGTGCAAAAGGGCATGAGACCCCATCGGGTATTTTCCCTATTTGGCGAAAAGAGCGCTTCTATATGTCCAAAGCCCACCCCGATCCAAGAGGCATCAACAATATGGATTTCTCACTCTGGTTTACCCATCAGGGACATGCGATCCATATGGGAAATGACGATGCCATGTCTCACGGATGTATCCATGTAGGAAAGAAAGGTGCGGAGACAATGTTTAATTGGGCACAAAAAGACAAAACAAAAGTGGTTGTTACGCGAGAGCACTTTTTGCCATTTGTCTATTATGATTTAAAAAAAGCAGGATATAAAGAGAATGATCAGACTCCGGTACATATCAAAGCCTATTTGAAAACAATGGTACCGGTACAGCCTAATAGTGCTCAGTAGCCTATCATTGCGGTACTCATTTAAGTATAGGGTAAATTTTGATAAAATATATCAAATTAGATTTGATGAAAAAGGAATAGAATGATTTTTATTGATGATGTAACAGCAACAGAGGTGATGGACTCCAGAGGAAATCCGACAGTACGTGCAACTGTAAGTTTGAGTGACGGAACCGTAGCAAGTGCGATCGTACCAAGTGGTGCCAGTACCGGTAAGAGAGAGGCGTTGGAGCTTCGTGACGGCGGTGACCGTTACATGGGTAAAGGTGTGCTTCAGGCGTGTGAAAATGTCAACGGACCGATCAATGATGCACTGGTAGGGCTCAGCCCGTTCAATCAGGCAGAGATCGACCTGACCATGAAAGAGGTTGATGGAACAAACAACTATGGGAACCTTGGTGCCAATGCGGTACTGGGTGTCTCTATGGCAGTGGCACGTGCAGCAGCACAAAGTCTGAAAATGCCACTTTATCGTTACCTCGGTGGTGCCAATGCAGTAGTCATGCCTGTACCGATGCTGAACATCATCAATGGTGGTGAGCATGCGAACAACTCGGTTGATTTTCAGGAGTATATGGTCATGCCTATAGGATTTGACAGATTCTCCGAGGGGCTGAGAGCATCCGCAGAGGTCTATCACCACCTTAAAAAGATCATTGACGGTATGGGTGAGAGTACCGCGGTAGGCGATGAAGGTGGTTTTGCTCCGAATCTCAAGTCCAATGAAGAGCCGATTCAGGTGATCATGCAAGCGATCGAAGCGGCAGGGTACAAGCCTGGTGAACAGATCGCGATCGCGCTCGATGTTGCGGCATCCGAATTGGTGAATGATGAGGGGAAATATGTACTTAAGTCTGAGAACAGAGAGCTGACAAGTTCTGAGTTGACAGCATACTATGCAGATATGGTTGAGAAATATCCGATCGTTTCCATCGAAGATGGTCTGAGTGAAGATGACTGGGACGGATGGAAAGAGCTGACAGAGGTTCTTGGTGACAAGGTGCAGCTTGTTGGAGATGATCTTTTTGTCACCAATGTGGCAATTCTTGCAGAGGGGATTGAAAAAGGGATTGGTAATTCTATTCTTATCAAGCCGAACCAGATCGGTACAGTTTCTGAGACAATGCAGACCGTACGTCTGGCACAGCGTTCAGGGTATACTTGTGTCATGAGTCACCGTTCGGGAGAGAGTGAAGATACCTTCATCGCAGACTTCGCGGTTGCACTCAATACCGGTGAGATCAAAACCGGTTCAACAGCAAGAAGTGACAGGATCGCAAAGTACAATAGACTCCTTGAAATTGAAGCAGAACTAGGGCAGTTTGAGTACCTTGGCGCAGCTATCTTTAAAAAGTAAGAGTGCGAACCTTTGGCAGATACGGAAAATGTAGCAACGCTAGCAGGGCTTTCGATCAAAACCCTGCTTTTGGCGACGATCGGTATTTTGCTTTTGGGGATTTATATAGGTATTTTGATCGATGGGGAGAATTCGCTGACCGTGTTGCAGCACCTTCAACAGAAGAAAAAGGTATTGTTGCATCAAGCACAGATCTTGAAGACGGAAAATAAAAAACTTCAAAAAGAGTATTTTGAGTTGAAACAATTAGAACCCAAGGAGTAGGTGATGAAACGATATGTATGGATAGCGGCGACACTGGCAGCGATAACTGGAGTAAATGCTTCGGAAAATCCGTTTGAGTTGACTGAAAACCTTAAGAAGTTGGAAGCTGAACAGCAGATTCTTCTGAAAGATCTTAAAAAAGAAGCGGCGACACTGGAGGCGATCCAGGAAGCAAAAGATGATGCTGATATTGATGCGGAAGATGATGAAACGGTTGAAGCTCAGCCTACCAAGTCTGTTGTGCCAGAAGAGGTAGTTCCCGTACAGCCACAGAAAGAAAAACGTATGACCTCAGAAATATCTGAAGGGAATGCTGAAGATGAAGCAAATATGGTTCCGGTTCAAAAAGCACCGGAATCAGCGCCTCAAGAGGTGGTAAAGATCGACAAGATCAAAGCGGATCAGGCTAAGATTGATGCGGAAAGAGAAGCACAGGCAAAAGCAGAAGCAAAAAAGAGAGAAGCAGAGATGAAAGCAAAGCAGGAGCGTGAAGCACTTGCGAAGCTAAAAGCAGAGCGTGAGGCAGCACAAAAAAGAGAGAAAGAAGCTGAATTGGCAAGGCTGAAAGCGGAAAAAGAGCGTCTTGAAAAGCAGGTTGCAGAGAAAACAGCCACGTCAAAAGTTTCAGAAGCAATAGCTGATTCTGATGATATTAATATCACTAGAGAAGAGCTTGAAGCCAAAAGAAAAGCAGATGAAGAGTTAAAAAAAGCAATCGCAGAGGTAGATCAGGAAGATTAATCTACAGGTTTTTGTATGGTCTGTTGGAGGATCTTGATTGCGATCATAACGATCAGGATCTCAAAGATACTTGCCAAAATCAGTTGATAGTAGCTGAGGCTGTCTAACAACTTCGTTTCATAACCAATGGTAGCAACCGCTACAAGCAGTGTCAGAGGCATTGATAGGGAGAGTCCTACAAGGAGTGCTTCTTTTGATCCATGTATATGCTTGAGTGCAACAGCTGCCAATATGCGTGACATGATCATTAAAAAAGTGATTAGCAGCGCTCCCCATATTACGCCATCCATCCCTAATGAACGTATATCGAATGATGCTCCAACATGCAGAAAGAAGAGCGGTACGAGAAATCCGAATCCAAGACTGGACATCTTCTGCTCCAGGGTTTTTTCATGATGAAAAAAGGCGGAGATTGCCACTCCCGCAATGAATGAGCCTAATGCCAACTCAAGATCAAGTGCGAGCATGACGGAGATGAGAATAAAAAAGAGTGCCATTGCAAGACGGATATCCTGATCGGATGTATCGAACTTGGGTACGAGGGTACTTTTGAGTTCAGGGAACCACCAAAAGAGAAGATGCAATAGACGGTAAAGAATGTAAATCGATACCATAAATGCTGTAAGATAGCCTATTTTTGCTAAGAGTTCCAGTGTTAGCCCTGTACTGCTTGCAGCATCAAAAATAGTCAGTACTGCAATAGAGATGATCTCTCCAAGAATACCTGCAATGAATGCCAGTCTGATCCATGGCTGCTCTTTTCCGTATGTTTTAGATAGAGATGCCAAGAGTCCTATGGAGATGAGCGGCATAGAGATAATTACAATGGTATTGAGTCCGAAAAGAAACCCTGAACCGATAGAAAAGAATGCCATGATCCCTAAAAAAAGTATGCTTCGTCGAATAATACTTTTTGGGCTTCTGATAATCTGTTTCAAATCCACCTCCATTCCGGCAAGGAACATCAGGTAGAGAAAGCCCACTTCGGCAATGAGGTCAAAGTACTGGTTATCTCCAATAAATCCGAAATAGGCAAAGAGAGAGCCTAATATGATCTCAACTGCAGGAATGGGAAGTCTCAGGAATTTGGAGACAAAAGGGCTGCCCCAGATAAGCAGCGAGAGTGTCAGGATAAGGGTGATGCTAGTGTGTATCACAGCTTGTTGCTACCTTAAGCCCGAGCGATTCAAGGATCTCTCTGTCTTTGTTCGGTGCCTGACCGGGAGTGGTCAGATAGTTGCCTATGACAATAGCATTGGCACCTGCCTCGAACATTTTGTGTTCATCTCCGCCAAAGAGCAGTTCGCGTCCTCCCGCTACCATCAGCAACCTCTCTTCCCCTAAAAGAGATCTTGCCTCTTTGATGATCTTAATGGCTTCATCTTGCTTGATATTGCGTGTCTTGATGGGTAGAGCAGGATTAGGGTGATAGAAGTTGAGCGGTGTCGACTCCGGTTGTAGTGAAGCGATGGCTTTAAGCAGGTCATCTCTGTCCTGTGCTGTTTCGCCCATGCCGAAAATGCCGCCGCTGCAGAGTGCCAATCCTACGGTTTTGACATTTTCGCAAGTCTCATAGCGTTCGCTCCATGCGTGTGTTTGGCAGATATCAGGGTAGTATCGTTCGGAGGTTTCCAGATTGTGGTTGTAGCTGTCTATGCCATGCTGTTTGAGGTAGATGAGCTGCTCTTTGTCTGCTGTACCGTTACAGGCGATGAGGTTCAGCCCATCGACTTGGGCTTTGATCGCCTGTGCGGTACGTGCGACAAAGTCGACCTTCTTGTCGTCAAGCCCTTTGCCGGCAGTGACAAGACAGTAGCCAAGAGCGCCATGTGCTTTTGCCTGTTTTGCTTCATTGACTATCTGATCGATATCTTTATAGTTGTAGCGCTCAATGTCAGCATGGTATCGGACACTTTGGGTACAGAACTTGCAGTCCTCCAAACAGGTACCGCTGAGGATGTTGTTGATGGCGCAGAGGAATATTGTTTTCATGCGGGCATTATAGCAAAACTCCATCTTTTTTACCCAATTTTGAAACAAGATTCTTAGGAAATATGATTCTTTGAATTTGAAGTACAGTGGAATAACACCTTATATCTATGCCTTGGAAAGTCTAAGAATATAGGGATTGAGAATAAAGTTCCATAATAATTTTATGATAAAAATCTACTATACTATTTGAAAAGAAACAACCAAAGAGGGGAGAAGAGAATGAAACCGTTGAAGAGAATCATAGAGATTGCCGTTTCGGGTGTTGTGGTGTTCGCACTTAATGCCTGTGACAAGAAGAACACCGACGATGCCAATGTAACCGCACCGACGCAAATAACACAACAAGGCACACATGACGGTACTTCTGCGTCCAATACCGGTGCAAATGCTCAAACCGCAACACCTGCACAAAGTAGTGGTGTCGCTACAGGGGACACGCACAACGGAGTAAGCAGCGGAAACGGGCAGGGCAATGCTACCACCAATAGAGGCAACAGCCCAACCGAAAGCAGTGACGATAACGGTACCACAGGCGGCAATAGCGACAATAACGGTACAGCCGGCGGTGAAAGTAATGACCGCAACACCACCGAAGGCAACGGAACGAACGGAGGAGACGGCAATAGCGGTACTACTACAAACGGAGGGGATGATAATAACACAACCACAGGTGGAAGTGAGCAAAACACCCCCACTCTTAAAGCCCTCACGTTAAGCATGGATACTCCTGCGCTTAACAAAGATACCAATACCACCCTCAACGTCCAAGCCGCCTATAATGATAATAGTACCAAAGAACTTACCAATCAGGTGCAATGGCACATCACCTCGTCTAACGCAGTAAAAATAAGTGGCCATACCCTTACGGCCATCAAAGATGTCAACGTCACCCTGCAAGCCGAGTACCAAGGCAAACGCTCCAATCCCGTGACCCTCTCCATCTACTGGGAAGTAAATGGCCACCGCCTGCCGCCTGAACCTGATCCCGTCAAAAACAACGCTACTTTGCTTGGCATTGATAGTAACAATAACGGCGTAAGGGATGATGTGGAGCGGTGGATTTATGAGACTTACAAAGACAAGCATCCGATATATATTGATATAGCCATGCAGGCAGGCAGGGCGTACAAACACATATTGGAGACCCCGGAAAAGGCGAAGGAGATACACGATACAGTGGTGAATGCGCCTTTGTTTTGTGCATCATATTATATGTATTATGCAAAATTATTTAATGATCCTATTTTGGTACACGAACGCATAGATGCTCCTGTAAAGAGTAGATACTTTAATACCAAAGAGAGAAGTGATATCTATTGGGAATATGATAAGTTATTGAGTGGTGATAGTTATCCTTTACCTGATATAGAAAAAGAAAAATCATTTTGTGATTTTGATACTTCTAAATACAAGGAGTAGTGAATGAGAAAGTTACTTTTTGTACTTCTGGTATGGCTTTATCCGCTTTTTAGTTTTGGAGTAATTAACGAATATTCTCCTCGTTCCCACGCTGAGCGTGGGAATGCATATTACAACCTAAAACACAGTATGACAATATGACATATTTTCACACTTCAACATTATGACTAAATTATAATACAAGAAAAAAGAGCGTTGAGATACTTCTTGAAAGCTTCAGGTATCTTCAAAAGAGTGATGATCTCAAGCTTTATGCCTATGTTATTCTTGAAAATCATCTGCATATTGTAGCCCAAAGCAATGACATCGCTAAAAGTATGGCAAAGTTCAAACGGTATACTGCAAGACAACTGCTCAATCTGTTACAAAAAGAGAATGTTAAAACCATACTCGATCAGCTGACCTTTTATAAAAAAGCACATAAAACAGATAGAGAATATCAGGTGTGGCAAGAGGGATCGCAACCCAAGCTTATACAGTCTGATGCCATGATGATAAGCAAGATCAATTATATTCACCAGAATCCTGTCAAGCGTGGTTATGTGGATGAAGCAGCTCATTGGCGATACTCCAGTGCCAGAGATTATGAGGGGAGATGTGGCTTGTTGGAGATTGAGCGTTTTTGGTAGTTTGTTGTGAAGTATGCATTCCCACGTGCAACGTGGGAACGAGAGAGGATAAGAACACATAATATTCTTACGATAAGATTTTGCTATACTATTTGAAAAGAAATAACTAAAGAGGGAAGAAGAGAATGAAACCGATTAATACTATTATAAAAATGACTGTTGTGGGTGTTGTTCTGTTTGCACTCAATGCCTGCGACAAGAAGAACACAGATGAATCCAACACTGCCGTACCAACCCAAACGACACAACAGAGTACTCAGAGCGATGCCAATACCCAAACCGTTACACCTACTCAGGAGAACGGTACGGTAACGGGAGGTACGCAAAGCGGAGCAAACGGTGGAGATGGGTCGAATAGTGTAAATGGGCAGAGCAGCAATGTGGGAGGTTCCGACACGCATGAAGCCTCAGAAGCTCAGGATAATAACGGTACAACAACACAAACAGAAGATAACACCATCAGTACAGAAACAAATACTACCACAACCGGTGATACAAATACCACAGGCACGAACGATACCAATGCGACAGAGAGTAATGATGAAAACGCTACAGACAACGGAGATGACACTAAGACTACCACAGCAGATGTCACCCCTCCGGTCATTACCCTTAAGGGTGAAGTGAACATCACTTTAGAACAAGGTGAACCCTACAAAGAACTTGGGGCTACGGCAGTAGATGCGGTTGATGGGAATGTAACCGTGACCATAAGCGGAAATGTCGATACGAACACGACAGGTATGTACACCGTTACCTACAGGGCTAAAGATAAAGCGGGGAATGAAGCGACTGCCACAAGAGATGTCAGTGTGGTGACTCCGACACTGACAGACATGACCTTAGAGAGTAACGCTACTACACTCAATGTAGGAGAGAGCGTACAGCTCTTTGTTACGGGAATGTACACTGACGGTAATCGCAAACAGATAGACGCGAATATTACCTACACCATAACACCCTCAGACAAAGCAGACATCAACAACAACATGCTTACCGCCAAAAAAGACGGCAATGTCACTGTGCAGGCAACTTTAGACGATAAAACCTCCAACCCTGTCACGCTCAATATCTACTGGGAAGTGAATGGTCACAGACTGCCGCCTGAACCTGACCCTAAAGTAAACAACGCTACATTGCTTGGGATTGATAGCAACAACAACGGCGTAAGGGATGATGTGGAGCGTAAGATCTATGAGAAGTATCCTGTGAAGTTGCAGAGGGCTTTATTGATGGATAGGGCAAAGTTTTATCAGCTAACCTTGAAGTCTTCAGTAAGTGAAGCAAGAAAGATTGTAAAAAAATCCATTAGTATAGGAAATTGTTTACTTCATCTAAAACATATTGAACAGAGGTCGGTAACTTGGAGAGAGGATCGGACATTTATAAAAAATTTAACCTTTAATACCAAGGAGCGCATACGTAAATATTTGGACTATAACCTTGCACTCTCAGGAGGTGTTTACGGTAGTAGCCCCAGTGACTGGAACAGAGATGCCTGTAGTGAAGAGATAAAGCAGGTACTTGAGGAGATGGGGCTATGAGGAAGATAGTCTTACTCTTTTTGCTTGCAATTGTATCACTGCAAGCGATAATCATAGATGAGTATAAAGTAGACCTTTACTATGCCAATGGGATTATGATGATGGATAGCGAAGATGAAGCAAGAGAGGATTGGCAAGCTAGAGCCAATGACCTTCTTCTCAATCATCCAGAATTACAAAAACACATCGGAAAAATAGATGTAGCCTACAATCTATCTGACGGTATGGTCGCAGATATGTGGGAAGCCTTTCTTCAGAAAACACAGCTTGAAAACACCTATAAAATAGGATGGTTTGCATTTAAACGATTTATAGGAAAAATGCCCTATACCCGCGGTCTTCGATGGATGATAAAAGCATCTGAGATTGCCAGTAAGATCAATGCGGAGATTACGCTAAGAGAGCAAGTTGATCAGTATAAAGAGAGTATTAACTCCGGTCACGGTGTGGTGGTAGTTGCTCACTCTCAAGGGAATCTTTTTACCGCAAAAGCATTTAAGCGTATGGGATGGAGAAAACCTTACTTTCACACCATAGCTGTTGCCTCTCCGCATCATGAGATACCCAATGGTGGACATGCGATTAGTTTTGATAATGATATGATAACAGATGTTCCCGGTGCTTCCCAAGTAACCGTACCTAATCCAAATCGTAGAGATATTGTCTATTTTCCTCGTAATGCTTTGGGTGAGATCAATGGTCCAAGAACATTAGAAAGAGATATTAAATCAGTACAGTATCATGGTTTTGAGTACTATTTGGGGTATCCGACTTATGAGAGTATTTTGTATAGCGGTTCTACGGGGGATGATGCAATCACCAGAACAGTTAAAATGCAAACGAGTGTGGCGAGGGTTAAAATAGAAAAGTGGTTGTTAGAAGAGATTGATCATCATATCAAGAGGGAATCCCAATGGAGCCCCAAAAATCTCGGCTGTACCTGTAAAGAGAAGTACGCCAAAATGACCCATAAGTTTGACCCTGATGGCATGAATCAATACCTCCCTGAAAGAGTAAAAGACTTCAAAGAAGGTGAAGATGGAAAGATATATCGTGTCGATGCGGGTGATCGTATGGTGTACGTCCGGGCATCTTATGGTGGAGAGACGATCAAGGAGGTGGATGAAGGGGATGTGTGTCTGGCACTGCTTGATACTGCCGACGGCAAGCTCGGTGAGATCAGCGGAGCAAAAGAAGTGCCCATTCCCCAAACGGGTGCGGTAGAAGTTACCGTTACTTGGGATAACCCCGCCATAGACTTTGACCTTGACGTAGGATGGAGCGCCGGTGAACACGATGTCAAAGATACGGGGTGTGCTATGGAACATTTTTATATAGAAAGCGAATATGACATCTACCCCGGAACCTACCCCGTATCCGTGACGCATAAAAAAGAGCTTGATGACGAATCGGAGCTTGTGCCCGAAACAATGAGAGTCATGATAAAAGTACCGGGCAAACCTATCAAAATCTATAAGATCGATGTGAATGAAACGGATGATCTGGAAGTAGGGCATGTGGCTGATATTCATGTCAAGTATGTCGACAAGAAACCTGTGCCGGAGATAGAGCCTGATCCTAAGATGCCCGATTCGGTGATCGTGCCGAATGATGACGGTGAATGTCATGTAGGAAGTTGGTGTGGTTTCGGAGGTGGTTCTGGCGGCGGCGGCGGTGGCGGTGGCGGCTGGGGTGGTTCTGGTGGCGGCGGTGGCTGGGGCGGCAGCAATAGTGGAGGCGGATATAGTTGCGGTGACGTACCATGCGAATATAAAATCATTCCGTATTTGAAACAGCTACTCTTCGGGCCTATAGGAGGAGCCGATTTGAAATTATATAGGGTTTCGGATCGGTCGTTGCTTTTTGAAGGTGAAACGACACGGGGAGATACGCTTTATACGGCAGGGAATATTGAGATACCGGATCATGTTATCGATCAATTGCACGATGAAACGCTTTACATGCTTGAGGCAAAGGGCGGTTTGGATATTGATCATGATGATGATATGAGAATCGATGATACCCCTACGCTCAATCAAGGTACTATGCATCTTCTTGTAACTGGGAAACAGGCAAAAGAGATAGGTTTCAAGATGAACGTATTGACCGAAATAGCATATCAGGTAACCAAAGATATGCTTGCAACCGGTAGTACGGAGGAGATTGTCGATAAGCTCGATGAGATTTCCGTGAGATTACTCAAAGAGCAAATATATCGTGATGTCTACAAAAATATAAGCTATAAAGATGTTTTATACTGGCTTCCGACGATCCATCAAGATATGCTGTTTGCAGATTATAAGGGACTGGTCGTGCCTCTCATAGAAAATCTTTTTGCCGATCGAGATATTTACGACCAAGCATACAAAATTGTCTATCATCCCATCGATACGGTACCGGTACTTCAAAGCAAACGATACGATATCGACGAGGAGCTTCCCGCCGGGAGTCTCGTAGGAGATATTATTGTAACAAGTGAAGGAGATAGCCCTATAGAGCATTTTACCCTCACAGGAGAGGGGAATGAAAACTTTGTTGTTGAGAATAACGGTACGATTGAAGTGGCACAAGGCGCGACACTTGATTATGAAACAAAAACATATTATAGATTTTATGTGACTGCTACAACCAAAGACGGCATCAGTCAACCTGTAGAGATTTTGGTGCAGCTACACAATGTGCACGACTCTCCTGAAATGAAAAACTATAGGTTTGGTGAAGTGTTCGACAATACGTCTGTTGGACAAACGGTACTCGAGATAGCGTTCGATCAAGGTACATCACCTCTGGTATCGGCTGAGTTGTTTGGAGAGAGAAACGAATATTTTGAAGCGACCGTACATGACAATAATGTTTCTATAAAAGTGGCAAAAACGCTTCAAGACTTTTTGTCCCACAGGGCTTATAATTTTGAGCTTCAAGTTTCTAATGAGACACAAAAAAGTAAAAAAATACCATTTACCATTGTTTTAAGAGACAGAAGAGACATCCCAAGGTTAGCAAATACAAATCTCTATGTCGATGAAAATGCAACTGCCGGCACAGTGGTAGGAAAAATCAATATTATTTCTGACGGTGATAGCCCTATAACAGGCTTTAAAGTGATACCGGTCAATCGATGGAGTTTTTGGCCGACCGGTTATTTTAAAATTGATTCAAATGGAACTGTAATGGTTGATAAAAATGCTTCTTTAGATTATGAAAAGCGACGTGAGTATGATACCTATGTCGTTGCTGTTAATGCCATAGGTGAAAGTAAAAAAGCATTGGCACGTATACAGCTAAATAATGTGCCTGATGTTCCGCCCAATTGTTATGGAAATAGTTTAACGATCGGACCTCTTAGTAGAGGAATTATAGTAGGCACAAAAATAACATTGGCTAATTGCTATTTTGGTGACAGTAAATTAACCGGAGTTTATTTGGAACCGGATTCACCATTTGAAGCACGCATAGAAAAAGATCAATATGATTCTGATATTGTTACAATACGCACCAAAAGCAGTTTGTCGGATGCAAAAATTTATGATTATAACTTAACGCTTACCTATAAAAATCAGGCAGGTAGTGATACCATGCCTGTTCATATTACTATTGATAAAGATAGCTATACTTTTGACATGATGCAGGGTGACCTAAACAGAAAGCTTGGAAACGTTCACTTTGGAGATAAGACAGTCTCATATGCATCTGCGAATAATAATTTGTTTTCTGTTGATAAGAACGGAACAGTTATTAGAAATAGTCGAGAATCATACGAGTATAAATCTCAATATAATTTTAAAGTGCATGTGACTTATGAAGATTATACTTCAAAAGAGATAGCCGTGACAGTAAATGTACATAGTCGGATAATTTCGGAGATCTCCATCCCCGGTCATGCATATAAAATTATTTTAAATCAAGCCAAAACAAGAGCATATATTACCAACGGTTCTGGTGTACTTATTGTAAATATAGAAAATGATCATGATCCAAAAATCATTTCAACTGTGCAAACGGATGGAGATGCTAGATATATGGCACTTTCAAGGGATGAGCATTACCTTTATTTGGTAGATGCGGGGAAAGGCTTAAAGGTTATTAGTATTGAAGATGAAAATACGCCTCAGATTGTTGGAGATTTAAGCTTTTCTGAAGCAGGTTGGAAAATGGGAAGGATCGCACTTTCATCGGATGGAAGCAAACTGTTTTTTGCCCATAGTGATAAAGTTTCTATCATTAATATAGAAAACAAAATAGCATTATCGGAAATAGGCACAATACCTTACGATGGGAATGTAAAATATCCATTTGTTAAAGATGTTCTTTTGTCAAAGGATGATCAATATCTATATTTTGTGGAGTATTGCAGAGGATTGCAAGTTTATGACATTTCAGCCCTTGATACTCCCAAACTTATCTATTCAGATACTTTGAAAAGTTTAGATCAGTGCGATATGTTTGATCAAATTATAAAAGACAAAAATGAAAGTATCGTTTCCATTGTAGGAGATTCTGGCAATGGCGCTGTAATGAAATTGTATTTAGTGCAAATGGGAACCATTACAGTATTGAGAAATAATTTAGAATGGGATACTGTTGGATATTCATATAATGTTTGGACAGATAAGTTGGGTTATGGTCTTTGGGGTGTATATGATAATTATAATCCCTTAAAAGCCAAAAAGGTCATGAGTATGCGTTTCAATAATAGAATTCGAGAGGATTTGAAAATCAATGAAGTAAAAAATATTATCTATAGTGTGGAGTATGATATTAATAAAAGAAATTCCGTACTTTCTATCATTGACGGAAATGTTTCAGTACAATACCCCTCTCGCCATGAGCCAGTTATTTCAGGAGCGGAAATCCGTATACCTGAAGAAAATTTAACATCCCTTTCGGTAGGAGATATAGTTGGAAAAGTGTCGATTCTTAAAACTGGAGATTCTCCTATTGAAAAAATGTGGATAGACCAGGCAAAATACTTTTATGATTACTATAGTAGTTTTGATTGTGGATACACATTTTATGCACAGTTAATAGATAAAAACTGTGAAAATGATTACAGTTATTTTGATGTTGATAAAGACGGCAATATTATGACCGGTGATTCTGATACGTTTAAGTATGAAAATGTGGGAAATATGATACCTTTTTCGGTCTATGCGGAAAATGAAAACGGACATGTGAGCGAACAAGCAAAGGTGATGATCAAAATAGAAGAGAGTCCTGAAATGAGCATTAAGTTCCAAAAACCTATTATTAAAATAGATAGCAATGTATCAACGGGAGATGTCGTTGGAAATGTGATTGCCAAAGAGAGTCAAAGAGAATTATTTTTGTTTGGTATGTTTTCCGGGGAACCGACCATGTATTGTGGAACCGGAGCTGAGACTGTTACAAGATATAGAGATTGGGGTTATGACAGTGAAATGTCATTAATAGACTATATTAATCAAATGTGTGAAAAGGTATCGGATTTTCATTTGGAAAGCAATGGAGACATTGTTGTAGACAGCATTCCTCCCGAAGGGAACTATACGGTACATATATTTGCTGTCGATAGATTTGGGATGAAGAGCTTGGATAAACTTAATATAGAAGTGCTACCATAGGATGTAAAGAGGGAACTAAGCAATTTCCTCTTTATGTTTACATTTGAAGCATTCGTAGACCTCTTTGCCTCTGAGTGTTTTTTTACCCATCAGGTAATCACACTCAGGGCACTTCTTGTCCACAGGTTCAAAGTTGGCAATGAATTTACATTTTGGGTAGTTGGTACAGCCATAGAACTTTCCGCGTCTCCCCTCACGTTCTTGCAGTTTTCCTCCACATTCCGGGCAAGGAACCTCCAACTCTTTTGGCGGAGTGAGTGATTTGGCATTTTTACATTTAGGGTATGCCGAACAGGCAAGGAACTTTCCTCTTTTGGAGTTCTTGATGACCATCGGTGAACCACACTTTTCACATTTCTCATCAGTCTCTTCAGGCTGTTCTACCTCTGTACCGTCAGTGTTTTTGGTGTATTTGCATTTCGGAAAATTCGAACAGGCGATGAACTCACCGTACCGTCCTTTACGAAGGAGTAGTTCGGAACCACATTTTGGACACATCTCACCGGTAGGGGTAGCGACTTTGAGGGACTTAATGTTCTTTTTCCCCTCTTCGATCTTCTGCATGAACGGGGTGTAGAAATCTTTAAGTATCTTCTGCCAGTTCTCCTCACCTGAAGCAACCTTGTCAAGGGTCTCTTCCATTTGTGCAGTAAAGTTGCTGTCAACGATTTCGGGGAAGTGCTTTTCCAGCATCTCAATGACCGTAAAGGCGATCTCAGTCGGGTGGATACGCTTCTTTTCTATCTCGATGTATTTACGCTGCTGCAAGATGGTAATGGTTGGTGCGTAGGTACTTGGACGACCGATACCAAGAGACTCCAGCTTTTTAATGAGGCTTGCTTCATTGTAGCGTGCCGGTGGCTCGGTGAAGTGCTGTGCTTTTTCTATTTTGTCAAGCGAAACAGGCTCACCCTCTTTGAGTTCGGGAAGCAGTTTATCTTTTTCAGTGTAGCCGGTGACTTTGTAAAAACCGTCAAAAAGAAGCTTTCTTCCGCTGGCTTTGAAGGTACATTTGTCCCCTTTAAAGAGGATGGTCTGTGACTCAAGCAGTGCTTCTGTCATCTGACATGCCAAAAAGCGGTTGTAGATGAGACGGTAGAGTTTGAGCTCATCCACCGTTAGATAGTCTGCTGCCATCTTCGCATTGAAGTCCACACGGGTAGGGCGGATCGCCTCATGCGCCTCTTGTGCTCCTTTTGATTTGGTCGCATAGTTCTTTGGCTTAGCGGGGAGGTACTTGTCCCCGTATGTCTCTTTAATATAGTCACGTGCGGCAGTGACCGCCTCTTTTGCAAGGTTGAGAGAATCGGTTCTCATATAGGTGATGACCCCCATCACCCCTTTATCGGTTTTGACACCCTCATAGAGCTTCTGTGCGACCATCATGGTCTTTTTCGGAGAGAAACCAAGCTGCGTGGAGGCCGCCTGCTGGAGTGTTGATGTCATGAACGGCGGCGGTGTTTTGGTCTTTCGCTGTGTCTTCTCAATGGAAGAGACTTTGAATGATTCACCTTTGGCAGCATTGACGATCTCGGTTGCATCCGCTTCGGTCTTGATAGTGAGCTTTTCGATCTTTAGACCGTTGTAGTCATAGATGGATGCATCGATATTCTTTTGAAAGAGGGCATCGATGGTCCAGTACTCTTCAGGTTTGAAAGCTTTGATCTCACGTTCTCTGTCAACGACAAGCTTGAGTGTTGCACTCTGTACACGCCCGGCACTCAAACCCTTCTGGATCTTGCTTGCCAGCAGTGGAGAGAGTTTATACCCCACGATACGGTCAAGCAGACGGCGGGTCTGCTGTGCATCGACTGAGTCCATATCGACCTTGCGTGGGTTCTCCAGTGCGTGCTGAATGGCACTTTTGGTGATCTCATGAAAGACGATACGCGGCAGTTCGGTCGGCTCTTTGCCGATCGCTTTGGCGATGTGATACCCGATCGCCTCTCCCTCACGGTCCTCATCGGTCGCGATATAGACGGTTTCCGCTTCTTTTGCAAGCTTTTTAAGCTCCTTGACCGTAGGGTTCGCATCTCTGGGAATGGAGTATTTGGGGATCAGATCGCCCGTCTCATCATCGATGGTGATACCGAAGGTACTCTTGGGAAGGTCACGGATGTGTCCTTTGGAAGCAATGACCTTGTAGTCCTTGCCGAGAAAGTTGGTGATGGTACGCGCTTTTGCCGGTGATTCGACGATAATTAGATTTTTCATATATTGCTTACTTTATATAGAGAAATTTTTTGGCATTGTAACACAAATTAGTTAGGAATGAGGAGTGAGGAGTGAGGAGTGAAGGTAAAAAAGGCACGATTGTGCCCAAAACGGTAAGTATCGGCTACCCTTTTTTCAAGATGCGAGGCAAAGTAATGCCAGTTTGGCTCTGGTACTTTCCTTTTCTATCGGAGTAGGTGGTCTCACACTGCTCATCACCTTGAAGGAATAGTACTTGTGCGATCCCCTCATTGGCGTAGATCTTTGCCGGAAGAGGGGTGGTGTTGGAGATCTCGATGGTGATGTGCCCTTCAAAGCCCGGTTCGAACGGTGTAACATTCACAATGATCCCACAGCGCGCATAGGTGCTTTTGCCAAGACATATCGCCAGGGTGTCTTTAGGCATTTTGAAATACTCGACCGTACGTGCCAAAGCAAAAGAGTTCGGCGGTACGATACAGACGTTCCCCTTGAAGTCAACAACATTGTTCTCGTTGAAATCTTTTGGATCGACCACTTCCGCATTGATATTGGTAAAGATCTTGAACTCATCGCTGACACGAATATCATATCCGTATGAACTGAGTCCGTAACTGACGACTCCCTCACCTATCAATCCCTCACAAAAAGGGGTGATCATTGCTTCGTTGAGTGATTTTTCACGTATCCATTTATCTGATTTTAGTCCCATTAACGCCTCTCTTTATTTTCTTAAATAGTGAATATTTGCTTCTGTTTTCATTTTTTTAAAGTAGTCTTTGACCGCCTCGTTCTGCTGTATCTGTCTCCAGCGTGCAGCTACGGCACCACGGGCATTTTCGTAAGGCATCTGGATACTCCCGCTTTTAGAATGTATTTTGTATACGACCCATCTGTCTCCGGCATTGATCGGTGTTGTAAAGCTTCCGTTGGGTGTTTGCAAGAACATACCGAGCATTGCGGGGTTCAAGTTTTTTGATTTTCTGGTCATTCTTTTACTTTTGATCCCATTGCTCTTGTGAGTCTTTAAAAAGTGTTGGATCTTCTCTTTTGAAGATGCCGAATATTCGGTAACACTGATGCTTTCAGGGATCTTGAACTCTTTTTTATGGTTTTGGTAGAAGAGTTTGAGCTCATCTTCAGTCGGTGTAGGTATATTGGCCGCCACTTTGGTTTTGAAAAATTCCCGCTTTTTCAATCCGTTACGGATACTCTCTCGATATTTACCCCAATTGGTTCCCTGTTTTTGAAGTAACTGCTGCATTTTTTTGACACTCAACCCATTCTGCTGTGCTATTCTTGAGATCTCTTTATCTATCGCCTCTTCAGGGATGGAGATATCTTTCATGGCCACTTTTTGCAAACGATCCTGTATAAGCAGATCGATTGCCTGTTTCTTACTCATATGTCCACGTTTCTGCAGTGTTTGTATCTCCGAAGTGGTAATAGGCTCCCCCTCGACGATCAGTGCAATGGCATCCATCATTGTTGCATACAGTGAAGTCGTTGCAAGAACGGCTAAAAGAAGTAGTGTTTTTTTCATGGTAAGGTACCAACTTGTTGTATGAATTTGAAAAATTATAGCATAAGGATGGATAGAGTAAGGTTTTTGGGTATAATAATTTTTTAAGTAATGACTTTTAAGTATAAGGGAAACTATGTTTCAAAAACCGCTTTGTGTGGCTATGCTGATTATTACAGGGCTCTTTGCTCAGGCTGAGAACAGTTGTTTGGAGTGTCATGGTGGCATAGAGCCTATCCGTGACCACCAGTCTAAAATGATGCAGGAGATCTTTAGTGTCGCAAAGAAAGCGGGAGCAGAGGGAAATGACTGTGTGGTGTGTCACGGTGGAAACCCTAACTCGCTTGACAAAGACCTGGCGCATGAAGGGACACTGCCCTATTTCAAAGAGCACAAAGGTCCCAAAGCCTTCTACCCTTACCCGGGGAGTCCCTGGATCAATGAACACACCTGCGGGATGTGTCATGAGAAGCAGGTTAGTGCCCAGGAAAATAACCTTATGGCTACCGAGCAGGGAAAGATCCATGGCGCTCTTTGGGGATTTGGAGCCAAAGACGGATACAAGCACTCCTTTACCAACTTCGGTGGAAAATCTCCCGTTTTGCATGAGAGACTCGGTAGTGATATCTACAAAAAGTACATGGAAAAACTTGCCAAGATGGAGCCGCAGGGTTTTATGACGGAAACAAAAGAGCTGCCTCCTGCACCCACTGCGGAGGAGGTGGAAAAAGATCCTTCACTTTCGGTATATACCTATCTACGACAAGAGTGTCTGCGTTGTCATACGGGTGGTAAGGGACGCTACCGTCGCGGGGACTATCGCGGGATCGGCTGTGCTTCGTGTCATGTACCCTACTCCAATGAAGGCTACTATGAAGGGGGTGATGCGTCTATTCCCAAAGAGAAACCCGGGCATATGCTGGTACACAGCATTCAATCTTCGAGCAAAGTACATGTACAGGTACACGATGTCAACTACACAGGGATTCCCGTGGAGACCTGTACGACATGTCACAATCGCGGAAAGCGTATCGGGGTGAGCTATCAGGGGCTGATGGAGACGGAGTATCAGGCGACATTCGATGCGCAGGGGAACGGACAGCCCAAACTCCATACCAAACGCTACCTGCACTTGACCGAAGATATCCACTACTCCAAAGGGATGCTTTGCCAGGACTGCCACACCTCCAACGATATGCATGGAGACGGTTTTTTCAGAGGGGCGAACCTCGGGGCGGTGGAGATCGAGTGTCAGGACTGCCATGGAACGACCAAAAAATACCCGTGGGAGCTGCCGCTTGGGTATAGCGACGAGTTCGATACCAAACTCAAAACAGGTAAAGCCAGAGGTACGACCAAGACGTTGGCAGCGTATTTGAAACAGGGTGATATCCCTCAAGATAGAGGGGAGGGTTTCCTTCTCTCTGCACGAGGAAACCCCTTGACAAAGGCTGTGAAAAAGGGTAACAAGGTTGTGATGCATCTGGCCTCGGGGAAAACGATAGAGCTTAAACCCTTGAAGTTGCTCAAAGAGGAGAAGAAGATCTCTCAAGAAGGGCTCATTGCCATGGATCAGATAGAAGCGCATACTGACAGGATGGAGTGTTACACCTGTCATGCGACATGGGCACCGCAGTGTTACGGCTGTCATGTCAAAATAGACTACAGCGGGGGGAAACAGAACCCGGACTTTCTTGCAGCCTCCAAGCACCATGTCAACGGAAAGACAGGAGATGTTGACAGTCTGAAAGATTTCCTGGTTGACGGAAAAGTAACCGAGACACGCAGTTACCTGCGTTGGGAGAACCCGGCACTGAGCCAGAATGGAGAAGGGCGTATCTCTCCGACCATACCGGGGTGTCAGGTGACTTTGACTGTCATCGGAAAAGACGGCAAGGCATTGCTTCAAAACCATATCTGGAAACTTAAGGGTGTAGAGCAAGGGCAAGGTATTAAGACCCCTAAAGCGGGTGTCAACTCCATTACCATGAGCCCTGTTCACCCGCATACGGTCAGTAAACGTTCACGTACCTGTGAGAGCTGTCACAACGACCCCAAAGCGATGGGCTACGGTATTGGGGAGGGGAAATACTTCTCCGACCAGACCAAAACGACCATTGTCGACCTGATGACCGCTTCGAAAAAAGTGCTGCCTAAAAAAGTAGACGAACAGATCCCAGCCATACCGAACCTCAACCACGACTACTCCAGCATGCTCGATGCCAACGGCACGCAACTGCAAACAGTAGGGAACCACTGGAAACTTTCACAGGCACTGGGCAACCAGACCCGAGACAAACTCGACCGCCGCGGTACCTGTCTGGCGTGCCACAAAGAGATGCCAAGCGAAGACCTTGCTGTTTCTTTGTTGGTACACACGGCAAAATATGCAGGTGTCAACATTGACAACAAGATACATCAAAAGCTTGTCAACAAGAGTGTCTTGTTGAGTGCCTGGGTGCAGGTGTTGGGTGGAGTGCTGTTTGGGTTAGGGTTACTATATTATTGGTTAATGAGAAGAAGGAGAAAATAAATAAAATGTTTAATAATAAAAATATTCTGATTACAGGAGGAACCGGTAGTTTTGGGAAAAAATATACGGAGGTTCTTCTTAAAAAGTATAAACCCAATAAAATTATTATTTATAGTCGAGATGAATTAAAGCAGTATGAAATGGCACAGGAATTTGATGATGCGTCTATGCGTTATTTTATCGGGGATGTACGTGATGCGAAACGTTTGACCGAAGCAATGGATGGCGTGGATTTTGTGATCCATGCGGCTGCGCTGAAACATGTTCCTGTGGCTGAGTATAACCCTATGGAGTGTATTAAAACCAATATTGATGGAGCCCAAAACGTTATTGATGCAGCTATCATAAATGAGGTTGAAAAAGTTATTGCGCTCTCTACAGATAAAGCCTCCAGTCCTATCAATTTGTATGGTGCGACCAAATTGGCTTCAGACAAACTATTCGTTGCTGCAAATAATATAGTTGGAAGCCGAAAAACAAGGTTTTCTGTGGTTCGTTATGGAAATGTCGTAGGTAGTAGAGGTTCTGTTGTCCCTTTTTTTAAACGCTTGATTGAGGAAGGAGCCAAAGAACTACCTATTACGGACAGTCAAATGACACGGTTTTTGATTACGTTGGAAAATGGTGTCAAATTTGTTTTAAAAAATTTTGAAAGGATGCATGGAGGAGAGATATTTATACCCAAAATACCATCAATGAAAATGACAGATCTTGCTTTGGCATTAGCTCCCGATTTACCTCATAAGATTATTGGGATACGTCCGGGAGAGAAGATGCATGAAGTGATGATCACCGCGGATGATAGAGTGGTAGAATTTGATGATCATTATCTGATCACGCCTACGATACAATTCAACCATCCTGTGGATTTTACACAAAATGCACTGGGAGAGAGAGGGAAAGATATCGGTATAGGGTTTGAGTATAACTCCTTTAATAATACCCAATGGCTCTCTGCAAAAGAATTTTTAGAAATGGTTGAAAAAGCATAATGGCAGATTTTATCCCCTATGGGAAACAGTGGATCGGAGAGGATGATATAGACGCTGTGGTGGAAACACTCCACTCCGACTACCTTACTACCGGACCGAAAGTAAAAGCTTTTGAGGAGGCCATTGCCGACTATTGCGGGGCGGCATACTGTATTGCCGTTTCCAACGGAACAGCAGCACTTCACCTTGCTTCATTGGCTCTGCTGAGGGAAGGGGACAAGGTACTTACGACCCCAAACTCCTTTCTTGCCACCTCCAATGCTATTTTGCATGCCGGAGCTAAACCGATCTTTGTCGATATCACAGAGTCCGGTAATATCGATCTTGACCTTTGTGAAGAGGCTTTGCAGAAAGATCCTTCCATCAAAGCGGTTTATGCCGTAGCTTTCAGTGGTCACATGATAGACCAGAGGAAACTGAAACACTTGAAAGAAACCTATGGGGTGACCATACTCGAAGACTGTGCACATGCCATCGGAGCTTGGGAGAACAGTATCAAAGCAGCCTCCTGTACCAACAGTGATGCCGCCATCCTCTCCTTCCATCCGGTCAAGCATATGACCACAGGTGAAGGCGGTGCCGTCACTACCAACTCTCAGCAGCTGTATGAAAAACTGCTGATCCTCAGAAACCACGGTATGGACAAGACACCGCAGATGAAACCTTGGGAGTATGAGATGCGTGAGTTAGGCTTCAACTACCGTATCACAGACATTCAGTGCGCACTTGGTCTCTCCCAGCTTAGCAAACTGGGCCATTTTGTTCAAAGGCGGATCGAAATTGCCAAACAGTATGATGCAGCCTTTGAAAACAGCATTGTTACACCGCTCTATACCTATGACGGGAAATCCTCCTACCACCTCTATGTGGTACAGGTAGACTTTGAAAAATGCGCCATTACCAAAGAGGATCTTTTTAACCAACTTAGAGAAAAAGGTATAGGCATTCAACTCCATTACATCCCTATCAACAAACAGCCGTACTATAAAAGTTTGGGCTATGGAGAAGAACTAACGCCTGTTATGGACAAGTACTACCAACAATGTTTCTCTCTTCCGATGTATCCAAAGCTCAGTGATGAAGAACAATACTATGTCATTAACACCCTGTTCGAGGTTTTAAATGGCTAAATGCGTGGCGATCATTCCAGCAAGAGGTGGGAGTAAGCGGATACTGGAAAAGAACATAAAATATTTTCATGGCAAACCGCTTATTACATACAGCATCGAAACTGCTCTGCAAAGCGGATTGTTCAACAAGGTGGTCGTCTCGACCGATGACGAAAAGATCGCAGAAGTCGCCAGGAGATGTGGTGCGGAGGTTCCTTTTGTAAGACCTAAAGCACTTTCAGATGATTTCAGTGGTACTGCTGAAGTCATTGCACATGCGCTTGCATGGCTAAAAGAGCAGGGGGAGGTCTATGACTTTGCTTGTACCATTTATGCAACCGCGCCACTTTTGCAGCCTCAATATCTCATGGAAGGGTTTGACAAACTGAAGTGTTCGGATGCCGTGCATGCTTTCTCTGCCACATCTATGCCTTTCCCTATCCAAAGAACGTTCAAGATCGATGAACACGGGCGCTGTAAAATGTTCTTTCCTGAGTACTATTCTGCACGTTCACAGGATCTTGAAGAAGCGTACCAGGATGCCGGACAATTTTACTGGCAAGATCTTTCTAAATCTTCGAGTGAACCATTATTTGGAAAAGACTCCATTCCAATCCTTTTACCACGCCATCTGGTACAAGATATTGATACGTTAGAGGACTGGAAACATGCGGAAGTCATGTATAAAGTGTTGGAAGAGATGGGTGAGATATGAAACATATACTGATCCGTGCAGACTCTTCATCAGAGATAGGAACAGGTCATATCATGCGCGATCTTGTTCTTGCAACACGCTATCCTGATGCCAAGATCATTTTTGCCGTCAGAGACCTTCCCGGCAATATCAACCATAAGATTGAGGAGGCCGGATATGCCATAGAGTTGCTTGAGTCTCATGTATTGGATCATTTGGTTGATGTTGTAAAAAAATATGATGCGGATATGGTGATTATAGACCATTACGGCATTGATGAAACCGATGAACAAAAGCTGAAGGAAAAGACAGGGGTGACGTTAATGGTACTGGATGATACCTACGAAAAACACTACTGTGATATTCTACTCAACCACAATGTCTATGCCGATGCAGCCAAATATGAAGCGCTTGTTCCTCATGGATGTAGACTACTGTGCGGTAAGGAGTATACCCTGCTTCGCGAAGAGTTCCTCAGAGAGAAACAAAAAGGCAGACAGAACAGGAACGAACCTGATCATCTGGAGGTTTTAATCGCCATGGGTGGTACGGATCATCAAAATCTCACTGGAAGTATCCTCCGGGTACTTGAGGATTTTCCCAACATCTTCCCCCATGTCGTTACCACTACAGCGAACAGACACATGGAAGTACTTCAGGCATATACCAATACCCATCCGAATGTAACGCTGCATATCAATACCCACGAGATAGCCAAATTGATGAACCGTGCTGATCTTGCCATCGTAACGCCCAGTGTGACACTCAATGAGATCTGTTTTCTTGAAGTACCGTTCATTGCGATACAGACTGCACAGAACCAGTCTTTTATGGGCGTATATTTGATACAGAACAATGATCCCATACTTCCTGCTTTTGATAGCGTGAAGCTTAAAGAGATGATCCGAACGATCACCGACGATCTCTCTGTTGAACTGATCAACTTTACCCGTTTGACCCTGGATGAGAAAAAGATGGTCCTGCAATGGCGCAATCATCCGGCAGTTTCCAAATGGATGTTCACTCAGGATACGATCAAGCTTCACGAACACCTTGAATATATTGAGACATTAAAGCAGCGAAAGGACAGGGTGTACTTTCTTGTTAAGAAAGCTTCTCATGCCATCGGTGTCATTGACTTCACCAATATTGACCATACTGCCAAAAGAGCTGCCCTGGGTGTTTATGCAGACCCCGCACAAAAAGGTATGGGGAACATACTGATGAAAGCCATTATTGACCATGCGGCGAATGTATTGGGTATTAAAGTCCTTATTTCGGAAGTATTTGAAGAGAATATTGCTGCGATCAAACTCTATAAACGATATAATTTCAAAGAGGTTGCCATAAAGAGATGGCATGATAAACAGGTGTTGCAAATGGAGTTGAATATTGAAAATAGGTAATTTTGATCTAAAAAAGGACGGGGTTTTTATTATTGCCGAACTCAGCGCCAATCATGGTGGTGATATAGAGATCGCCAAAAAAACGATCGAAGCGGTAAAAGAGATCGGGGCTGATGCGATAAAGCTTCAAACCTACACGGCTGATACACTTACCTTAGACTGTGACAAGGACGATTTTATTATCAAAGGGGGAACACTTTGGGATGACAAAAAGCTTTATGATCTTTACAAAGAGGCCTATTTACCTTGGGAATGGCACGAAGAACTATTTAGATATGCCAGAGAGATAGGTATAGATATCTTTTCTTCACCTTTTGATAAAAGTGCAGTGGATTTTCTGGAGCAATTCGATCCAAGTGTCTATAAGATAGCTTCATTTGAGATCACAGACTATGAACTTATACGATATGCTGCAAGCAAAGGCAGACCGATGATTATTTCGACTGGTATAGCTACCATTGAAGAGATACAAGATGCTGTAGATATCTGTAGAGCAGAAGGGAATAATGATATCGTTCTCCTTAAATGTACATCGGCATACCCTGCACCATTGGAAGATGCCAATTTGAAAACTATCCCTAATCTTGCAGAAACCTTTGGTGTTATTGCAGGTTTTTCAGATCATACACTTGGAACAACTGCATCAATAGTTGCCACCACATTGGGAGCCAAAGTGATAGAAAAACATTTCATTTTGGACAAATCTATTGGTGGTGTTGATGCTGATTTTTCTTTGGACAAACAGGAGTTTGCCGAGATGATACAAGTTGTAAGAGATACAGAAAAACTTTTTGGGAAAGTTGATTACTCTATGACAGAGAAAAAGAAAAAGTCTAGACAGTTTTCTAGAAGTCTTTATGTAGCCAAAGATATCAGAAAAGGAGAGGTCTTTACAGAGGAAAATATAAGAAGTGTGCGCCCGGGTTATGGAATGCATCCTAAGTATCTCAAAGATATTTTAGGGAGGAAAGCGAAAAAAAATTATCAGTTTGGAGAGAGGTTCGAAGAAGCATGTGTATGCTCCCCAAAATAAAAAAGCTACTTTCTACAAAAGAGAAGCGTTATCTTGTCATATTGGTGTTATTTTCAATTGTCATTTCACTAATAGAAACTTTTGCCGTATCAATATTGATGCCATTTATTGCAGTGGCAAGTGATCTGGAAAAACTTGAGACAAACAAGTATCTTGCATACATTTATCATCTTCTTGGCATAGGTTCACCTATAATGTTCGTCGTGTATTTTGGGATATTTTTGTCTATATTCTATTTATTTCGTGCAGGATTCAATCTATATTATCATTATATGTTGTCCCGCTTTTCTGAAGAAGTCTACTTCTCTGTAAGTAGAGAGCTCTTTTCAAAATATTTGGGGTTGTCATATCAAGCATTCAATCGTCTACATACTGCACATTTGACGAAAATGATTGTGAATGAAGCAAGTTATTTTGCACAGGTAATCTCTTCGCTACTTGTTATGATTTCGGAGTTTTTTGTCATTGTCTTTATTTATACGATTCTTTTGTATGTGGATTGGGCAGGAACGTTGATCCTTTCGAGCATTCTAGTGATTGTTGTTGGTTTGATGTTGCGTCGGATCACACTACTTATCAAAAGAAAAGGGAAAGAGCGGGAAGTATATCAAAGACAGATGTATGATATATTAGCAGCAAGTTTTGGGAATTTCAAGGTTATTAAGCTTTTTGCAGATAAAGAAAAGACAGTCGGTAGTTTTACAAAAGCAGTACGCCGTTTGACTCATAGCAATATTGTTTTTGAAACTTCTTCACATATACCAAGATTATTATTGGATGGAATGGGGTTTGCACTGCTTAGCTTGATGGTAGTATTTCTTGTCTGGAGATATCAGGCAGATATCTCTACATTTATGCCGATATTATCGCTTTATATTCTTGCGTTATATCGTTTGCTTCCTTCCGTGCATCGTATTATTATTCGGTATAACAAAGTTATGTACTATGCTGAAGCTATTGAACAGGTTAGTCGAGAACTCTCTTATGCTGAAGAGCATTTGGGTAGTCAAGAAGTTGTGTTTACTAGGGAAATATCTCTTAAAAAGGTCTCTTTTTCCTATGGTAATAACAGGGTACTGAAATCGATTAATATGTGTATACAGAGAGGAAGTAGTATTGGTATTGTAGGAGAAAGTGGAAGTGGGAAAAGTACACTTGTTGATCTTATAATCGGGCTGAATCTTCCTTCTGAAGGAGCGATATACATAGATGATATTTCTCTAAATCTTGACAATATTGTATCTTGGCGTAAACGTATTGGATATATTCCTCAGCATGTCTATCTTTTCGATGGTACGGTAGCAGAAAATATTACTTTTGGTAGAGCATATGATGAACAGAAATTGATACAATTGCTCAAACAAGTAAGACTTTGGGATTTTCTTATGCAAAGAGATGGTCTTGCCACATCGATAGGTGAGAGAGGAAAACTTCTTAGTGGAGGACAGAGGCAACGTGTTGCAATTGCAAGAGCACTTTATGAAGATCCTGATGTATTGGTACTGGATGAAGCGACATCAGCACTTGATAAAAAGATAGAACAGGAGATTATTAACGAGATATATGATTTGGCACAAAAGAAAACGCTAGTAATAATATCCCATAATGAGGAGTTACTTGATCGATGTGATGAAGTGTATCGTGTTAAGGAGAAACATCTATTTAAGGAGAGATCAAAATGAGAGTGATCTATGCAACAAGTGATCTTCCTGAGTGGATTGATGTAGCTATTCAAATGCGGGAACAGCAGCAATGGGAGCCAGTTTACTGGGTTACTACACCTGCTAATGATATGAATGTTAAAGAGGCATTCCCTCAAGTATTGAGACAAAACTATCTTGATGCTACCCGGAGTAGATATACAGTATTTTCCGAATATGTTGAAAAGAGTTTATTGGATGAATCAGTCATTCGAAAATATGCAATCTATGAACGTACTGTACTAAAGATGATGGATAGAATGGATCCGACAGCACATAGTTTCAACCTTTCTGAAAGAGTGCAACTTTATTATGATTTTCTTGCATATTGGCTTTATGTTATTAAGATTATATCTCCGGATAAAGTACTTTTTTCGGAATCACCTCATACAATATTTATGTATGTGCTATATGCTGTATGTAAAGAAGAAAAGATTGATATTTTACGTTTTTCTCCGACACACATTAATGGATTGACGTTTCTTGCTTCTTCTATAGAATCTGGAACACCGAAATATTTACAGAGTACATATGAGAAGATGTTTAAAGAGCCTGAGAGTCAGGAAAAGATATATATTGATAGATATATCAATCAAAAGCGGGGGAACTATGAGGAAGGGATTCCTTATTACATGAAAGCGCAGATACAATCTTATTCTATAATTGAAAGACTTAGGATAAATATTGGTAAATTATATCGTTTCTTTCATCGGGATATCCAAACTGTATATAAAAAAGGTGCAATGTTTGATTTGAAGAATGAACCTACAAAGTGGGATCTTTTGAAGTATGAATGGAAAGGTTATCGCTTTAAAAGTGCTCTTGCAAAAAGCTACAAAGTTTTAGTTCAGAATCCGGATATCAAAAAACCATACATTTATGTTGCTTTGCATTATCAACCGGAAAAGACCTCTTCTCCCGAAGCAGGTGTATTTGTAGATCAATGGTTGATGATTAGTATGCTCTCTTCTTGTGTACCGAAAGGTTGGTGTATCTATGTAAAAGAACATAGTTCTCAATTTATTCGCCAGTTATATGGTGAGCAGGGGCGTAAAAGTATATTTTATGAAAAGGTTGCAGCACTGCACAATGTTTCTCTCATCCCTGTACAAACAGATAGCTTTTTACTGATTGATCATGCTAAAGCTGTAGCTACTTTGACTGGGACAGTTGGTATGGAAGCACTCATCCGTTCTAAGCCTGTTTTAATCTTTGGATATCCATGGTATCTAGGATGTCCTGGTGTGATGAAGATACGGGAAGTTAAAGATTTGGAAGAGGCAATAGAAATGCTCAAAACAGGAATTGTTTTAAACCCTAAAGATGTTGAACATTTTTTGTCTGCAGTAGAGATGATCTCTCGACCTTGTTATCTCAATCCCGGAAATCGACCAGGTGTAAATATAGATAGGATAGAGAACAGTAGAAACCTTGTATCTTTGCTTATAAACTATAGTCACAGGCTTTCACAATGAAAAAATTGACATTTTCTGAACTTAGGGTAATTGAGAAGAAATATTCATTATGGGAACACACACTTTTGGGTTATCCTCTCTGGATCCATTGCCGAGAACCATTATGTACATGTGCCATTATGGCAACACGAAAAATTACATATCCAACAGTTTTTGAAATGTTTAAAAGTGTATATATGACAATAAAGTTTCTTTTTTCTCAAAAGCGTTATAGTAGAGTTTATTTTTTAATGGAAAGAGCAGAAATTCTTGAGATATATAGAACAGATAATACACACAATAAGTTACTTTTTCTTAATCGTGAGCAGGAAAATGTTTATGAAAAGAACGATTATATAAGTAGCGATTTTTTTAATGTTTTGCGTTTGTTGAGCCGTAAGATTGCATATATACTTTTTTACAAGAAATATCGAGACCTAATGAAAAAACTGAAACTAATTGGTTATGATGAAGTGTTGAATAGTTATGTTAAAACTGCACTAGGAGAGGCTTTTTTTTTAAAATTTCTTTCTCTTGTTTTGTCTCAAGATATAGAAAAGTATTATTCTGGGTGTATTATTCCTCCTGGTGAGAAATTCTTAAACAGATTAAATAGTAACGAAGTGCAACATGGTGTAATACACTCAGAGCATATAGGATATATTGGAGTGCCAGAGGTGAAAAACAATTTAGTTTTATATGCACAAAGATATAAAGAGGTTTTGAATAAGTTAGGTTATAAAGGAAATTTGATAATTATAGAGTATAAGAAATCTTTTTTTTTACGGGAAACAAAGCGATTTTTCCCAATTGTAATCTATACTCAACCCTTATTAAAGATGCAGGAAGGGATCAACCATTTTTTTCAACATTACAAACCTAGGGGGGTGTACATTCAAAAACATCCTAAAGACTATTTTGAATATGATATTCCAGCACATTATTTTGTAACTGCTACAATTCCTAAAGAGGTTGGTGCTCCTATTGTTTATACAAGTTCTATTATTGAAAATTTTACGTTGTATGACCGTACTTGTTACATATATGATATATCGGAGGGTGAGTTTGATTTGGTACAATTCTTAAAAATCTATACTGAGGGTTCTTCTTCCAAGCTGGTTGTAAAAACAGATATAAAAGAAATATACAAATTGATTCAGAAAGGTTTGGATTCTAATCATTCTCAGCAAAACTAGTTGATTCTATATCCAAATGATTTAAATATGAGTAAGCTTTAAAATATATAAGGAGTAATATGTATGGGGTTCTCCCTTCTTATGTCTATTTACAATAAAGAAAAACCAGAATATTTTAATCGGGCAATGTACTCTATTTGGGATGACCAGGTAGTTAAACCTAATGAAATTATTCTTGTAAAGGATGGCCCTCTGTCTAATGAATTAGAGCAGGTCATTAATAAATGGAAAATAAAACTTGACAAGAAACTAAAAGTGGTAACTTTATTTGAAAATGTTGGGTTGGGTAAAGCTTTGCAAAAAGGTCTACAGTATTGCAACTATGAATTAATTGCAAGAATGGATACGGACGATATAAGTCATAAAGATCGTTTTAAAAAACAGTTGGAAATATTTAATACGTTTAGAACAGTAGACATATGTGGTAGTTGGATAAGTGAGTTTGATCATGATGAGAGTGAAATTCTTTCATATAGAAAAGTTCCAGAAAGCAACAATGAAATTATTACGTTTGGGAAAAAAAGAAACCCGATGAATCATCCGACTGTGATGTATAAAAAATATATACTTGAGGAAGCTGGAGGGTATCAGCATATGCCAGGATTTGAAGACTACTATTTGTGGGTAAGAATGATGAAAGCAGGGGCAGTTTTTTATAATATACAGGAAGCACTTGTACATATGAGAACAGGTGATGGACAAATCGAAAGACGTAGAGGAATGGATTATATAAAACATGAAGTTCATTTGCAGAAATTTTTTTTAACTATACATTATATTACACCGTGGGAATTTTTAAGAAATATTGTTGTTCGTAATATTATACGGATTTTTCCATATAGAATAATAAAAGTATTTTATAAACAGTTATTAAGGGCATAAGATATGTCCAAATCATGATATAATTTTCAACTTTAAAGGAAATATAATGGTAAAAGAAAATAATCAGGTTAGCAGAACACAATTGATAGGATTGATTATGTTAGCCTATATGTTTAGTCTAGCCGTACGTATGATATGGGTTTATCAGTTTCAAGGTAACCCGGACTTCTATTGGAATAATCAACTGATGATCAATACCAATGATGGGTATACCTGGGCTTCTTCCGTGCAAAAGATTTTGTATGGTATGCATGAACACAACCCAGGTATTCGAGGTATGTGGGAAAATGCCATTGTATTTTTAACGGTACTGCTAGTCAAAATTACACCATTTTCACTGGAAACGATTATTCTTTATATGCCCGCAATGATTTCATCTTTGGTTGTTATACCTATTATTTTAATTACAAAGCTTTATCATAAACCTCTATGGGGATTTTTTGCAGCTCTACTTGGTTCCATTGCTTGGAGTTATTACAATCGTACAATGACAGGGTATTATGATACTGATATGTTTTCAGCAATGGCACCTATGTTTATCCTGTACTTTTTAATGAAAAGTACAGTAGATTTTAACTTGCGATCAGCATTGTATGCCGCATTGGCAATTGCTATTTATCCCTTCCTTTATAATGCGGGAGCAACCATTGTTAATGCAATGGGCGTTATATATGCAATATATCTTATTGTGTATCATCGTGAAGAGAAGATAACTTACTATTCAATTATTTTGGTTTTTTTGTCACTGATTCCATTTCCTTTAGTGGCTCCCTTTTCCTATCTTGTCAAGATCGTACTTTTGTTATTTGTTTATAAAGTATTGGAGAATAAAGAAATTGACAAAAAAAATGCGATGATTATTGGATTGGTGTTATTTTTTCTTTTTATGTATTTTGGTAATGTTTTTGGATTGATTTTATCTAAAATAGCATTTTATACAACTACAGGTACTGCTACAGAAGGATTGCATTTTTATTCTGTTTCTCAGACTATACGAGAAGCAGGAAAAGTATTATTTTTTCCGGTACCTGACGGTGAGCCATATAGAGCCAATATCGCACATCGAATGATGGGGTCAAGTATAGGTTTGATTATGGCTGTTATAGGGTATATTTTACTGGTAATTAGACATCGTGCATTTCTTCTTGCTTTTCCTTTGATCGGAATTGGTCTATTCGCCCACTGGGGAGGATTAAGATTTACCGTGTATGCAGTACCTGTTGCTGCAATATCTGCTGTCTATCTTTTTCATGTGGTTACTACAGCTATTTCTGATAAAAAAAGTATTTATATCGTGGCAATGAGTGTATTGACTGCAAGTATGGTATATCCAAATATTTCACATATTATTGAGTATCGGGTACCAACAGTAATGAATAGCTCAACAGTAAAAGACTTGGATACCTTGAAACAGATAGCTAATTCAAAAGACTATACTTTAGCATGGTGGGATTACGGCTATCCTATTTGGTTCTATTCCAATACAAATACAATTATTGATGGCGGTAAGCATCAAAATGACAATTTCATTATCTCTAAGATTATGCAAACTTCCTCTCCGGAATTGGCCGCGAATTTAAGTCGTTTAGCAGTAGAAACTTATGTTGATTCCAATTATTCGGTTATTGCAGATACACTCTTTAAAAATGGTAAAGATGACCAGCGTGATCCAAATCTTCTCTTGTCCGAGTTGGAGAGTGGAGAGTATGTTGTGCCCAAGAAGAGTCGTGATATTTATCTCTATTTGCCATATCGAATGTTACCGATTTTTCCGACTGTAGTTAAGTTTGGAAATCTGGATTTAAAAACAGGTACTCCTGAACGACGTATTATGTTCTATCCTACACGGGCTATACAAAATAATAATGGTGTATTGCAATTTGCCAACGGGCTTGTATTTAACACCCACAACGGAGAACTTAACTCTGGTAGAGAGAAAATATTAATCTCCAAGTTTGTCATTACTGAACTTGATAAAAATGGGAATATTAAGGTGACATCACACCCTTATTATACTCAGGGAGAAGCTGTTGTCTTGTATATGAAGAACTATGGAAAATTTATTGTGATGGATAATGAGATTTTTCAATCAATGTATGTACAGATGTTTATTCTGGGGAAGTATGATAAAGAACTTTTTGAACCTGTGGTTGTTTCTCCTTATAGCAGAATCTATCGTTTGAAAAGATAAAATACTTATTTGTATAGCTCTTTGTTGTAAAGGAAACGATAGAGAAGAAGATAGGTGAATATGAATAGAATAGCAAGAGCAATATTGGTATTTGACTTATTTGCATAGTAGGTAGAAAGAGAGAGAAAGGGTAGCAGCCATAGCCAAAAAAAGAGAGCAGTTAAGGGATTATTTTTTGTAATATGTTTGAATATAAGCATATGAAGATGTTTATCATCCGGTTGCAAGGGGGAAAGTCCTGATCGCAATTTTCTTATAATGGAGAAGATCACTTCCCAAACGGGATAAATAAAAACAGCCAGAATATACCATGGACTGACATTTTCATATTTACTGGCAAGAAATATACCAATAACTGCAACAATGAAACCGAGCAGATAGGCACCACCATCTCCCAAGAAAATCCTTCCTTTTGGAAAATTCAATATAAAGAAACCTAGTACAGATCCTAAAACGATCAAAATGATATGTAGTATTTCCAGGTTGTGATGGTCATATGCAATGATACCAAAAGAGAGCAGGATCATAAGTACAATACCGGATGCAAGACCGTTAAAGCCGTCAATAATATTGATAGCATTCATCATACCTACAATGGCAAAAGCACTGAAGATGATACCAAGCCAATATGGCATTGTTATGCCAAGACCAAGATAGGTAACAACGGAGTTTGTAAGCCAAATGGCAGATATGGCGGCGATAAGCTGTAGTCCCAGACGGATACGCGGGCTGATGTTACTATGATAATCTTCCAGTATACCACTTAGAAAGGCAAGGAATACTGGCAGTATGAGCTTGAGACCAAGTGGTTCGATTATAAATATACTCATACCGAGAATAAGACCAATACCTCCAGCTCGAGAAGTAGCTTCAGAGTGGTAATGTTGAGGTCTCTTGCTATTCGCGGGATCTATGATAAAAGGATATTTTTTTCCTATGATTATGATAATGCTAAGAGTTACTAAAGAAATAATAAATGGATAGAGCATAAAATATATCATGGATGATCAGCTTTTTTTGTTTTGATGAATTATACAGTATAGTAGATTATGGATACTGACTAAATAGACAAGAGAAAGTATTTTATCCTGTTTTGTAATATTTCAACGAAGATTAGAGGTTATAATTATGTACTGTGTATTATACATAGTAGTTATATCTAAAAGGAGAAAAGATGCTAAAAAAAATCGTATTGTCACTGCTGGTCTTGGCAAGTACCAGTTTCGGGATGAGTTTGAGCAAGCTCAACAGCGCAAGCAAAGAGGAGCTGATGCAGATCAACGGTATCGGAGAGAAGAAGGCTGCTGCGATCATCAAGGAGCGCCGTAAAGGGAAGTTCAAATCTTTTGAGGATCTTCAGCGTGTGGACGGCATTGGTGAGCAGATCGCTTCGAATGTCAAAAATGATGTCAAAGCAAAAAAAGATGAGAAGAAGGTTTCTAAAAAGAAGAGCACCAAGAAAACATCCAAATCTAAAAAAACATCTTCCAAAAGTACGAAAAAGACAAAATCTGAAAGCAAGAAGTCCAAAGCCCAAAAAGCGGAAAAAGAGCTGAAGAAGAATAAAAAGAAAGTCAAAAAAGAGAAATCCAAAAAATCAAAAAAGAGTAAAAAGTCCAAAAAAGCGGCATAATGCCGCGCTTGGTATTTGTTTTAAATTACGTCCTCTTAACACGACTCGTGTTACAATCCTAAAAAATTTCACATTGAAGGCTTATTATGTCTGTAGTTACGCGTTTTGCTCCCTCTCCAACGGGATATCTGCATATTGGAGGACTTCGAACCGCACTTTTTTCCTGGCTGACAGCTAGACACAATGACGGAAAGTTCCTGCTCCGTATCGAAGATACCGATCAGGCACGTAATTCCGAAGCGGCACTTGAAGCGATCATTAAAGCATTCGACTGGGTGGGACTCAACTATGACGGAGATGTCGTCTATCAGTCCAAGCGTTTTGATCTGTACAAAAAGTATATCGACCAGCTTCTTGAAGAGGGGAAAGCCTACAAGTGCTACATGACCAAAGAGGAGCTTGATGCACTGCGTGAAGAGCAGATGGCAAAAAAAGAGCGTCCGCGTTATGATGGACGCTATCGTGACTTTGACGGGACACCTCCAGAGGGTGTTGACCCTGTGATCCGTATCAAAGCACCGCAAGAGGGAATGATCTCTTTTGTAGACGGTGTCAAGGGTGAGATCAACATCGCAGCAACGGAAGTAGATGACTTCATTATCGCCAGAGCGGATGGCAGTCCGACATATAACTTCGTGGTTGCCATCGATGATGCACTGATGGGCTTGACTGATGTGATCCGTGGAGATGACCACCTCTACAATACACCTAAGCAGATTGTCGTCTACAATGCTCTTGGATTTAAATTGCCGAAGTTCTACCATGTTGCGATGATCAACAATGAACAGGGCAAAAAACTGAGCAAACGTGACGGTGCGACGGATGTAATGGAGTACAAAACACAGGGCTTCCTCCCTGAAGCACTGCTTAACTTCCTGGTACGTCTTGGCTGGAGTCACGGAGACCAAGAGATCTTCTCACTTGAAGAGATGATAGCGCTCTTTGACCCAAAAGATATTAACAAGTCTGCTTCAAGCTACAACCTTGACAAACTGCTATGGCTGAACGCACACTATATTAAAAATACCCCTAATGCCAAACTGGCTGAATTGCTTAAAGAGTTCGGTGTGGATATTGCAGACCATGATAAATTGGAGATGCTGCTTGATGCAACCAAAGAGCGTGGAAAAACACTTGTGGAACTGGCAGAGCAGATCAAGCTGATCTTGAATGCACCGACAGAGTATGACCCAAAAGCTGCCAAAAAAGCCTTCAAAGGGAATGCCAAAGAGATCTTAACAGATTTCATCGCGATGCTTCAAACATGGGAGAAACCGCTGCACCTGCCAAGCGACTACCATGAGGTACTTGAGGCGATTGTTGCTGAAAA
>Ga0256828_1000111_pt1 | contig 53751 bp, 63 predicted proteins | sample CV88metaG_FD_185993 | JGI IMG/M metagenome (GOLD analysis project Ga0256828, IMG submission 185993) | Hydrothermal vent microbial communities from East Pacific Rise, Pacific Ocean - CV88 | ecosystem: Environmental > Aquatic > Marine > Hydrothermal vents | place: Pacific Ocean: East Pacific Rise...
GTTCAAAGCTCTATAATTTGGTGTTGTTAAGTTTTTTATTTTTTTTATAAGTGGATAAACTTTTCTTTAAAACACCGAATTTAGTAGAGTATCCCTACCTATTGGTGGGGAGGTAATTTCGAGACATCATAACTTTGTGGCATCCCACATTGTGAGAATCGTATCCCTACCTATTGGTGGGGAGGTAATTTCGAGACTGTTCACTCTATGTGTGTAAATACTTCTATCTCTAAGTATCCCTACCTATTGGTGGGGAGGTAATTTCGAGACACACTCCTATCCATAAACTCTACCTCAGTATAACCGAGGATGTATCCCTACCTATTGGTGGGGAGGTAATTTCGAGACTTATACATTGACGCTTCTATCCCATTGTCAATGAGATAAGTATCCCTACCTATTGGTGGGGAGGTAATTTCGAGACTGATAACAGCATAATTTAGTAGTACACATATTACAATGTATCCCTACCTATTGGTGGGGAGGTAATTTCGAGACCATTCTCTTTGTCATTTCTGACTCCTTTATTTTGTATCCCTACCTATTGGTGGGGAGGTAATTTCGAGACCTTTGCATATTTATATAACCAATCTGCTCCAGTAAAAGTATCCCTACCTATTGGTGGGGAGGTAATTTCGAGACTTAATCTCTGAAAGTCTTAATGTTTCAATTGGAAATGTGTATCCCTACCTATTGGTGGGGAGGTAATTTCGAGACTCTTACTCTTACTTCTTTTATTTTTTTACAAGTCATTTGTATCCCTACCTATTGGTGGGGAGGTAATTTCGAGACCACTCCACCGCAGCGGAGTGAGTGTTATAGATATTTTTGTATCCCTACCTATTGGTGGGGAGGTAATTTCGAGACCATAATAACTAAATCAGCTACTATGCTATTTGCATCGTATCCCTACCTATTGGTGGGGAGGTAATTTCGAGACATAATATAATACGAAAGAGTCTCTAGCATGTCGGTAACTTGTATCCCTACCTATTGGTGGGGAGGTAATTTCGAGACACGCAATTGCAATAAATACAACTACTATTATTGGTATCCCTACCTATTGGTGGGGAGGTAATTTCGAGACAATAAGTTCTTTTAAGTTATCTAATCCACTATAACTAGAAAGTATCCCTACCTATTGGTGGGGAGGTAATTTCGAGACCTGAAGCATCATTTCCTCGTCCCTAAACTGTGTTTGGGGATGCATACGAGAACTAAACAAACCAAACTCTCTCAATATCAATCAACCCTCTCTCTCCCTCATAATCTCTAGCACTACTATAACGCCAATGCTTCGCCTCATCTACATATCCTCGTTTAACAGGATTATAATGAATATAGTTAATTCTATCAATAAACATCTTTTCACTTTGTATTAGTTTTGGTTGAAACCCCTCTTGCCATAGTTGATAAGTGCTTTGAGTTTTATGAGCTTTTTTATAAAATTTTAGCTGTTTTAGTATAGTTTCAACCTTTTGTCTCTGTAATAGTCCAAGAATCTCTTTTGAAGTGTGTCTTTTAAATTTTTGCATGGTTTGAGATAGGTTATCACTATTGATAATCATGTGTAGATGATTTTCCAATATAACATAAGCATAGAGATTTAGATTATCACTCTTTTTTAGGTAATTTAGGTTATCAAAAATAATCTGTGTTGTCTCTTGTCTTGTAAATATTGGTATCCAATTTAATATAGTACAAGTTACGAAATGTGGATGTGTTGGTTCATATATTTTGTATCTACTTCTGCCCATTTAGAATTATAGCTTGTTTTGTTTTAATTGTTACTCTCGTATGCATCCCCAAACACAGTTTGGGGACGAGGGAAAAATTTAGTTTATACAGAACTCATAAAAGCAGGATATGAAGTATATTTTTATAATAAAAATTTTGAGTGTGACTTTATAGCCAAAAAAGAAGATAAAATAATAGCTATGCAAGTATGCTATGAGCTAAATAATAGAAATCAAAAGCGAGAGTTTAATGCTCTATTCAAGCTTCCTTTTAATGTTGATGAGAAGATTTTATTGACCTATAATCAAACAGAAAATAGGAGTGATGAGATTAGAGTTGTGACTTTTTGGGAGTACTTTATAAAAAGATTTTGAAAATCTATAAAGAGTATATATATGATTTTTTTTAGATTATTCATTGTGTTATTTTAGTTTAAAACAGCTTCAGATGTTTTTTTTGAATTTTAAAAGGAGAAGAATATGAATCTCTGAAGCTAATATTTAGAGAGCTTTTTTCTTTTAAAGGATTGATATATTTTATTAACTCTCACAAGAAAATTATAGCATAAAAAATAGGGATTTAAGACAAAATATTAAAAATTTATTAAAAATAAGTAGTAAATTTTTAAAAATATATTTTTATAAGTTTGGCTATATTTTTTTCTATTTTCTTATAGATATAGAGTATTATTTTATATTTATTTTTGATACTTAATCGTAATTTTGATATATTACTCAAAAATAAAAGATTGGAAAAGATATGAACAAAAAAGCCAAAAAAATTATATTGTTATCTATATCAATGTTATTTGCAGGTTGTGTAGCTACACAATCTCCAAAACCAACACCTACTACTCCTCCTAAAACCAATGGAGTACCTATTAGAATGACTGATTATGGTTATCCTCCTCAAAACTATAAAACTACAATCAAAAATTATTTTGCCAATAAAATAAGACGACCTGAAATGGCAAGTTTTGTATTTTCTAAACCACATCGAGCTTATAAAAGAGATGGTTTGGCGTATGGTGGTAATATTGTATGGAAAGGGTGGTTAGTAGATGTCTCAATTGCTACACAGAGTCGTTCTGGAAGATTACAAACACCAAAACCATATATGGTTTTATTTCGTGGTTCTACTATAGTAGAGGATATTTTGGGAAGACATCATCAATTAATAACTAGAGTAGGAGATTAAATGGCAAATTTTAATACACATTTTGTTGTAGCAGCAGGTGCAAGTGCTATACTTAGTGGAACTATGTTATCTATGGAAGTTATAGAACCAAATCAAGCTGTTATGGCATTTGCTATTGGAACATTTGGTGGTTTAATGCCAGATATTGATTCTGATAATTCCAAAGCTATAAGTGTGGGGTTTACTGTTATATCCTTACTTATTACTATACTTTTGGTATTTGTAAAATCTTCTACATATTCTCTTATAGAGATGTTGATAATGGGAGGTGTTGTTTTTTCTGTTATTAGGTTTGGTTTTATAGAGATATTTAGAAAAATCTCAAAGCATAGAGGTATGTTTCATTCTATTCCAGTAGCTTTAATTTGGGGAGTAGGTACTACTATTTTAGTTCATATATTTTTTGGTCTAAATGAATTAATATCTTGGGTTTATGGATTTATGATGAGTTTTGGATATATAGTTCATTTAATTTTAGATGAGATATATAGTGTGGATTTAGGTAATAGACGAATGAAAAAATCAGCAGGTACAGCATTGAAATTTTTTAAATTAAAAAGTTCTACAGATAAAATCCAAAACTTATTAATCTATTTAACTTTAATAGCTCTATTTATGATTGCACCTGATACCTCTCTAATAAGAGAGGCTCTATTAAGCCAAGAGGCTTGGATAAATTTTAAAGATATACTTTTACCATATGATGGTAGGTGGTTTTTTCATTAAGATAAAGCTTTAACAACCTCATCTTCAAGATATTCAGAGACACTATCCCATGGATTTCCATCAAAACCATCTTCGGTAAAGTATATATATTCAAATTGGTGTTCTCTAGCAAAAGAGATAAGGTCATCTACATTATCATCATCCATTTGATATATTAAAAGAGCTAATTTTGTAGTTTGAGTTGGCTCATTATATGAGTTTGGAGGTTCTTCTAATAGCTCTTCATTAGAGTTTTCATAACTTATTACTATATTTGCTATATTTGAATCTATATACTCTTGGTCTGTTGTCATTCCTGGATTTAATATTACAAAATCCAATTCTCTGCTTCTTGCTTCATTACTTAGGTCTGAATAATATGTCAAGTAGCTACTATCTGTTGATGTTTCATCAAAAAATATACCACTTACTCCATCATCTTTATAAATATTACTCCATGCTTCTATATCATCAACAACCTCTTGTGTTTCTCTATCTCCATAACTTGTATATACATAACCTACAACTTTAATTCCAGCATCAACTAAATCTTGAATACCTTTACTAAAATCACTATTTTCTTCTCTAAAGTGTCCATTATCTGGATTTACTATAGCTACTATTTCAGCATCTGAATGATTATTTTTAATATCTATAACTTTTTGCCATATATAGCTATCTTCATCTTGCCAATTTGGATAACTATATAGTGGTATTAATATTTTTAAGTTTTCATCTTGATTATCTATATCTTCTTCTTGATTGTTTAAATCACCTTCTATCTCTTGATTATAACCCCATTGTCTTGCTCTTCTATATCTATGTTGTGTATCCCCTTGGATATTAATAGTTCTATTTTTAGCAAATCCTAATGTTGGAATTAGTCCAATAGAGGATATAGCACATAAAGTTCTTAAGAAATCTCTTCGTTTCATTTTATTTCCCTTTTTTTTGATAAAAAATATTGTTTAATAATTTTATTAAACACAGCAATTATATTTTTGGTGAAAGATTATTATAAGATATTAAGACTCAAAAAAAACTTAAATTTTTGATTATTTGCTATAATACCACGATTAAAACTAAGGAGAAGCCATTGAAAAGAGTAGTTTATATGGGAACACCTCAATATGCAAAGGAGATATTAAAAACAATAATTAACAATAAAGATATAGAAATATCATTAGTTTTAACTCAACCAGATAGAGTAGTAGGTAGAAAAAAGGAGTTAAAAGCACCAGAGGTAAAAGTGTTGGCTTTACAATATAATTTAAAAGTTTTACAACCTCAAAAACTTAGTGATAATGGAGTTTATGAAGCTATTATAGAAGCAAAACCAGATTTGATTATAGTAGCTGCTTTTGGTCAGCTTTTGCCTCAAAAGATACTTGATATTGCTCCATGTATTAATCTTCATGCCTCTTTATTACCTCAATATAGAGGGGCTAGTCCTGTTCAGCAATCTTTATTGAATGGAGATAGATTTACAGGTGTAACAGCAATGTTAATGGAAAAAGGATTAGATAGTGGTCCAGTATTGGGTTATAGATATTTTGAAATTCCAAAAGATATGACTCTGCCTGATTTAATGGATAGACTTAGTCGGGATGCCTCTTTATTGACTCTTGATATTTTAGAAAAATTTGAAAAGATTAATCCAATAGCTCAAATTAGAGCAGTATCTACACATTGTAAAAAGATAAAAAAATCAGATGGAGAGGTATCTTTTGATAATGCAGTAGAGTTATATAATAAATATAGAGCATTTTTAGGATGGCCTGGTATTTTTATATCTAATGGTACAAAACTTTTAGATATAGAGCTTGTGGATATCAAAGAACACTATAATATGGGAGAAATTTTATCTATAAATAGTAGTAGTATTATTGTAGGTTGTAGTGTTGGTAGTATTAAAATAGGTCGATTGCAACCTATATCAAAAAAAGCTATGGATGCAAAATCATATTGTGTAGGTAGGGGGCTTAAAGTTGGAAATTCTCTACTTTAATGAGTTAAAATCAACTCAAACTTTTTTAATAGATAATATATTAGATAAGAGAGTTTCACCTCCTATTGCTGTTATAACAAAGAGACAAACAGGTGGAGTTGGAAGTAGAGATAACTCATGGGAAGGAGGAGAGGGAAATCTATTTTTTTCCTTTGCCATAGATTTGGATGATTTACCATCGGATTTACCTATTGGTTCAGCATCTATATATTTTTCATTTATTATGAAAGAGATTTTAAAAGAGTTTGTAGATGATATTTGGCTTAAATGGCCTAACGATTTATATTATAAAAAAAGTAAAATTGGTGGAACCATAACAAAAAAAATAGATAATATTTTAGTTTGTGGTATGGGTATAAATTTGAAAAAAAATTCAAATAGCTATAAAGCATTAAATATCAATATCGAGCCAGATTTTTTATTGAAAAGCTATATTGATAAGTTAAAAAAGCCTCTTGACTGGAAGCAGGTATTTAGTAAATATGCGATAGAATTCAAAAGAAGTAAAAAAGTTTCTACACATATTCAAGGGGAGTATAAAAGCCTTGAAAACGCCGTTTTATCTGAAGATGGTTCATTAATTATAAATAATAAGAGAGTATATAGTTTAAGATGAGTGAGATAATAACAATAGCCAATCAAAAAGGTGGTGTAGGTAAAACAACGACTACTATTAACCTTGCAGCTTCACTAGCAAAAAAAGGTAAAAAAGTGTTAATTGTTGATGCCGACCCTCAGACAAATGCAACAACAAGTTTAGGTTTTAATAGAAATGATTATGAATATAATGTTTATCATGTTTTAATTGGTATAAAAAAAATTTCAGAAGTAATATTAAAATCAAAAATCAAAAATCTTGATATGGTACCTGCCAATATAGGATTAGTAGGTGTAGAAAAAGAGTTTTATAATTCAAAGAAAAAGAATAGAGAGTTATTATTAAAAAAAGCATTAGAACCTGTTAAAAATAGGTATGATTATATACTAATAGATTCTCCACCAGCTTTAGGTCCAATTACAATTAATGCACTTGGAGCGGCTGATTCTGTAATTATTCCAATTCAGTGTGAATTTTTTGCATTAGAGGGTTTAGCTCAACTTCTCAATACTATAAATTTACTTAAAAAATCTATTAATCCAAAGCTTACTATAAAAGGTTTTTTACCTACAATGTATTCAGGACAAAATAACTTATCTAAACAGGTATTAGAGGATTTATCTCACCATTTTAAAGATAAGTTATTTATGGATAAGAAAAATGATTTTATTATTGTACCTAGAAATATCAAAGTAGCAGAGTCTCCTAGTTTTGGTCAACCTGTTACAGAATATGCCAAAAAATCCAAAGGTGCAATAGCTTATACAAATTTGGCAAAAAGTATTCTAAAAGGATAATTATGGCATTAGGTAGAGGTTTAAGTGCGATATTGGATGAGGTGAGTCAAGCTTATGAAAGAGAGATGAACTCAGGTGGTACTTCAGTTGGAGAAGTAAGAGAGATTTTGATTGATAATATCACTCCCAATCCATATCAGCCTAGAAAAAATTTTGATAAAGATGCTCTATTTGAATTGAGTGAGTCTATAAAAAAACATGGTTTATTACAACCAATAGTTGTTATAGATAAAGGAGATAACTATTTATTAGTAGCAGGAGAGAGAAGACTTCGTGCATCTAAATTGGCAGGATTAGAAAAAATAAGAGTAATAATTGCAGATGTTGATATTGATGAACTTAAACTAAGAGAGTTAGCTTTAATTGAAAATATCCAAAGAGAGGATTTAAATGCTATTGAGTTAGCACACTCTTATGATGAACTAATAAAAGTATATGAGATTACACATGATGCTTTAGCCGAGATTGTAAATAAAAGTCGTTCTCAAATTACTAATACTATTAGATTATTATCTCTTAGTAATTATGTTCAAAAAAAATTGATAAATGGTGATATATCTCAAGGTCATGCTAAAATATTGGTTGGATTTGATACTGATGAACAAAAACTATTGGTTGATACTATTATAGGACAACGATTAAGTGTTAGAGAGACAGAAGTAATTGCTAAAAATAGAAAATCAAAAAGTAGTGAGAGTGAACCTATATTTATAAAAAAGAATATAAATTTTGTAATTAATCACAAAGATAAAATTTCTCAAAAGTTACCTTTTGATTTTAAACTCAAACAGGATAAGTTAGAGATAAAGTTTAGAAATGAGGATGAACTTAAAAAATTTCTTTCTATGATAGATTAATCTAATGATACTTATTGTAACAAGAACTAATTAATCTCTCATTATATATTTTTTAACCATAAAAGAGATTTTTTTTAATATATATATTAAACCAAACAAGTTATAATACGCCAAATTTTTTGAGGAGTTTTAATGCTTGACCTGAACCTTGGTTTGATGTTATTTGTTCTAGTTATTTTCTTCTCTCTTCTGTTTTTATTAAATCAAATGCTTTATCAGCCTTTGTTAAAGTTTATAGATGATAGAGATAATACTATCGCTGAAGATTTAAAAAACGCAAAAGAGATGGTAGGAAATAGCGATGAGCTAAGAGCTAAAGCTGAAGCTATTTTGGCTGAAGCTAAAGCAGAGGCAAATGCTGTTAGAGAAAAAGCTGTAAATGAAGCTAAAGCTTTAGCAGAGAGTAAAATTGAGAGCAAAACTAAAGAGCTTGATAGTAAATATCAATCGTTTTTAGAGGAACTCTCCAAAGAGAAAAAAGAGTTACAAGAGTCTCTTTCTACACAGATACCTCTTTTCAAAGAGAGTTTAAAAGCTAAAATGAGCAATCTATAAAGGAGGTGATAGATGAAGATTAAAAATATATTAATAGTTGCACTACTATTAGCTCCTGTAATGATTTTAGCTAATAGTGGTCATCATATTGACCCAGAGGCTACTCGTTATTTTAAATTGACAGGTAGAGAAACTGATTTTTGGCAAAGAGTTTTAAACTTTGCTATTTTTGCTGGAATTGTATATTATCTTGTAGCAAATCCTATCAAGGATTTTTTTAAAGGGCGAAGTGCAGATATTGCAAATCAAATTAAAGAGATAGAAGCTAAATTAGAAGAGTCTAAAAATGAAGAAAAATTAGCTCAAGAAAATTTGGCTAAAGCCCAAGAAAAGGCTAAAGAGATAATTTCTGATAGTAATATAGAAGCAAAAATCTTAGTTGATAATATTATTGCTAAAAATAGTGAAGCATTAATCTCTATGGAAAAACATTTAGAAGAAAAAATGGAAGTAGAGAAAAAGAAAATGGTAAAATCTACTATTAATGAGCTATTAGAAAATGGTATTGATAGTAGTGATATTGCTATTGATACTTCTAAAGTTGTAACTTTAATATCTAAGAAGGTGGCATAATGGAAGAGTTAATTGCAAAACGATATGTTAAAGCTCTAATAGAGGTTATATCACCAGAACAAAAAGTGAAATATAGTGAAGTATTGAATGCTATTGCATCTCTATTTAGTGATGCAACTATTTCAGAAAAAATAAATTCACCACTTATATCAACATCTAATAAAGTAGAATTTATTTTAGAGGGAGTTAAAGATTTAGATTCTACTTTAGTAAACTTTATCAAAATTTTAGGTGAGAATAATAGATTGGATTTAATTCCAGCTATTGCAAAAAGTTTAAATCAAGAGTTACAAAAAGAGAAAAATGAGTATGAGGGTATTGTAACTTCTAGTAACAAATTAGCAAAGAAAGAGCTAACAGAACTAGAGAAATCTCTCAAAACTTACACAGGCTCTACTATCAAACTTACTCAACAAAAGAGTGATTTGGATGGAATAAAAGTAACAGTTGATGATTTGGGTATTGAGGTAAACTTCTCTAAGCAGAGAGTTAAAGAACAATTAATTGATTTTATTACAAAATCGCTATAAAATCTAATAGACAAGGAGTTGCAGTGGCAAATAAATTACAAGCAGACGAAATCAGCTCAATAATCAAAGAGAGAATTGAGAATTTCGAAATAAGTGTGGACATCAACGAAGTTGGTAAGGTAGTAGGTGTAGCAGATGGTATTACATCTGTATATGGTCTCAATAGTGTTATGGCTGGGGAAGTTGTAGAGTTTGAGACTGGTGTTAAAGGTATGGTTCTTAACTTAGAAGAGGCTAATGTTGGAGTTGTTGTTCTTGGTTCAATGACTGGAATAGTTGAAGGTATGAGTGTAAAAAGAACTGGTAAACTTCTTAGTATTCCTGTAGGTGATGCTATGATAGGAAGAGTAGTTAATCCTCTTGGTGAACCTGTTGATGGAAAAGGTCCTATTGAAGCTAATGAGACTAGACTTCTTGAGACAAAAGCACCAGGTATTATGGCTAGAAAATCTGTTCATGAGCCACTTCAAACAGGTATTAAAGCAATTGATGCACTAGTTCCAGTTGGAAGAGGACAAAGAGAGCTTATTATTGGTGATAGACAAACAGGTAAAACAACTTTAGCTATTGATACAATTATTAATCAAAAAGGTAATGGAGTTATCTGTGTATATGTAGCTATTGGTCAAAAACAATCAACAGTAGCTTCACTAGTTAAAAAGTTAGAAGAAGCAGGGGCTATGGAATATACTATTATTGTTAGTGCTACAGCTGCTGACTCTTCTGCATTTCAATTTTTGGCTCCATATGCTGGTGTAACTATTGCAGAACACTATATGTATAATTCAAAACATGCAGTTATTTTTTATGATGATTTATCTAAACATGCTGTAGCATATAGAGAGATGTCACTTATTCTTAGAAGACCTCCAGGTAGAGAGGCATATCCTGGGGATGTTTTCTATCTACATTCAAGACTTCTTGAGAGAGCTGCGAAGCTTAGTGATGAAAATGGTGCAGGGTCTATTACAGCTTTCCCAATTATTGAGACACAAGCTGGAGATGTTGCGGCATATATTCCAACAAATGTTATCTCTATTACAGATGGACAAATTTTCCTTGAGACAGATTTATTTAACTCTGGTGTTAGACCTGCTATTAATGTTGGTTTATCAGTATCAAGAGTTGGAGGTTCTGCTCAAATCAAAGCTACAAAACAAGTTGCAGGAAATCTTAGACTAGACCTAGCTTCATATAGAGAGCTTCAAGCATTTGCACAGTTTGCATCTGACCTTGATGAGCATAGTAGAAATCAACTTGAAAGAGGTGCTAGAATGGTAGAGGTTCTAAAACAACCACCATACTCTCCTGTACCAATTGAAAAACAAGTTGTTATGATTTTTGCTGGTAACAAAGGTTACTTGGACAAAATTCCAGTATCAGCTGTTACTAAATTTGAAGCAGAATTTATTCCATATATGGATGCAAAACACTCTGATATATTAGATAGTATTAGAAGTGAGAAAAAAATTACAGATGAGACTGAAGCAAAACTAATTAAAGCGTTAGACGATTTTAGTGAATCATTTTCAGCATAAGGCTAAATCATGGCTAATTTAAAAGAGATTAAAAGAAAGATTTCAAGTGTCAAGGGTACTCAAAAGACTACTCGTGCAATGAAACTTGTCTCATCAGCAAAGCTAAAAAGGGCAGAAGAGGTTGCAAAACGCTCTAAAGTCTATGCTTCAAAACTAACAGAGCTACTCAATGAGATAGCTCAAAAGATGAACAATAGTGATGGTGAGATTGATAATGTGTTCTTTAAAGAGAACCCAAATCCAAAAGTTGTCGATATTGTATTTGTATCTGCTGACAAGGGTCTTTGTGGTGGTTTTAATCATCAAACAATTAAAAGAGTTAATGGACTTTTAGAAGAGTACTCTGATGCAAAAATTAGATTAAGTGGTATTGGTAAAAAAGGTATAGCTTTTTATAGATACAATAAAGTGGAGATGCTAAATGAGATAGAAGATTTAAGTGCAACTCCAAGTTATGAAAGAGCAGCAGAATTTATCTCTACACTTGTTGAAGATTATATCCAAGGAAAAACAGACAAGATTATTCTTGTGCATAATGGATATGTCAATATGATAACACAAGAGATAGTAGAACAGCAATTATTACCAGTTGATAGTTCAACTGTAGATTTGGATAGTGTTTCTATGTCAGAATTAGAGGTAGAACCAGATGATGATGATACACTTATAGACGCATTAGTTAGAAAATATATTGATTATTCAATGTATTATGCACTGCTTAACTCATTAGCTGCTGAACATAGTGCTAGAATGCAAGCAATGGATGCAGCAACTAATAATGCAGGTGAAATGGTACAAAAACTTACAGTTGCGTACAATAAAGCAAGACAAGAAGCAATTACGACTGAACTCATTGAGATTATCAGTGGTATGGAATCGTTGAAATAAGAATAGGAGAATAGATAAATGACAGGTAAAGTAGTACAAGTACTAGGTCCAGTTGTTGATGTTGATTTTACGGATTATCTTCCAGCAATCAATGAGGCATTGGAAACAACTATTAAATTAGAAGATGGAGACCAAAGATTAGTTTTAGAAGTAGCAGCACAACTTGGTGATGGTAGAGTTAGAACAATTGCTATGGATATGAGTGAAGGTCTAGTAAGAGGTCAAGAGGTAAAAGCTACAGGAGATTCAATCAAAGTTCCAGTTGGTGAAGAGGTTCTAGGTAGAATTTTTAATGTTATCGGTGAGACTGTTGATGATGCTGGTGAGTTTAAATGTAAAGAGTATCGTTCAATCCATAGAGACCCACCTCCATTTGAAGAGCAAAGCACTGCTACAGAGGTTTTTGAGACAGGTATCAAGGTAGTTGACCTTCTTGCTCCATATAACAAAGGTGGAAAAGTAGGACTATTTGGTGGTGCTGGTGTTGGTAAGACAGTTATTATTATGGAGCTTATTAACAATGTTGCTATGAAACATAGTGGTTACTCAGTTTTCGCTGGTGTTGGTGAGAGAACTAGAGAGGGTAATGACCTTTACTTTGAGATGAAAGAGTCTAATGTACTTGATAAAGTTGCACTCTGCTATGGTCAAATGAGTGAACCTCCAGGAGCTAGAAACAGAATTGCTCTAACTGGTCTTACAATGGCTGAGTATTTTAGAGATGAGATGGGTCTTGATGTATTGATGTTTATTGATAATATCTTTAGATTTGCTCAATCAGGTTCAGAGATGTCAGCACTTCTTGGAAGAATTCCATCAGCTGTTGGATACCAACCAACATTGGCTTCAGAGATGGGTAAACTCCAAGAGAGAATTACATCTACAACAAAAGGTTCTATTACTTCTGTTCAGGCTGTATATGTACCAGCAGATGACTTAACAGACCCTGCTCCAGCTTCAGTTTTTGCTCACTTGGATGCAACAACAGTACTAAACAGAAGTATTGCAGAAAAAGGTATCTATCCAGCGGTTGACCCACTTGATTCAACAAGTAGAATGCTTGACCCAACAATTATTGGTGAAGAGCATTATAATATTGCTAGAGGTGTTCAAGCAATTCTACAAAAGTATAAAGACCTTCAAGATATTATTGCTATTTTGGGTATGGATGAGCTTAGTGAAGAGGATAAAAATACAGTTGAAAGAGCTAGAAAAATAGAGAAATTCTTGTCTCAACCTTTCCATGTTGCAGAAGTATTTACAGGAAGCCCTGGTGTATATGTAGAGTTAGCAGATACTCTAAAAGGTTTTAAAGGTTTAATTGAAGGTAAATATGACGATATGAATGAAGCAGCATTCTATATGGTAGGAAGTATTGACGAGGCTATTGCTAAGAATGAGAAAATTTTAGCTAAGTCTAAATAGTTAAAAGGAGCATAATATGAAGCTCATGAAACTCGAAATTGTGACACCTCTTGGTGTCATTTTTGATGATGAAGTAAAACAAGTAACCATACCAGGTAGTGAGGGTGAGTTTGGAGTTTTACCAGAACATGCTGCTCTTGTATCTTTGCTTGATACAGGTGTAATTGTAATTGAAACCAAAGATAGTAAAGAAATTTCGGTAGCTGTCAATGGTGGTTATGTAAAAGTAGAAGAGAATAAAACTTTATGTGTTGTTGATGGTGCAGTTGCACTAAATGCAGAAGATAGTAATTTATCTTCAGCTATAGCCGAGGCTAAAGAGTTACTTGAAAAAGCTGGTGATTCTAGTATGGCTATTGCATCAGCAATGAGTAAAGTAGATAGCCTAAGTAAAAGTATTTAGACTTTAGGGGTTTCCCCTATAGTCTAATAATTTTTTATAAATCTACTAATTTCTCTTATTTATTATTCTATACAAATCAAATTTATATTTAAACTGTCACAAACTTCTAATAAAAAAGCAAAAGAGAAAGAACCTCTATGAATTTTTGTTCTAATAGTATTTGAACTATATATATAACCTTTTTCTTCCATCTTTTTGGATAATTTTACATAACTGATTTTTCGTTTCTTTAGTTCTTTTTTTATAAATTCTCTAGCTTCTGTTTTCATAAGAGAATTATATCATAAATAAAATCATTATTTGACAAAACGCTGCTAATATGATACAATTTTGCTTAAAGGATATATATGAGTTTTAAGATTTTTTCAACATTTACAGGTGCAGGTGGTTTAGATATTGGATTTCATGGAGATTTTAACTATTTGGGTAAATATTATCCAAAGTTGAACTTTGAGACTTTAAAAGCATTAGAGATAAATAAAGAAGCTTGTGATACTTTGGAAAATAATAAAAAATATTTTGATAAAACAGAGGTTTTAAATGTAGATATTACAAAAATAGACCCTAATGAATTTAAAAATGAGAAATATGATGTTCTGTTAGGAGGATTTCCTTGTGTTACATTTTCTGTAGTTGGAAAACAGATTGGAATTAAGGATAATATTAATGGCAAATTATATGAAAGTTTTGTTAATTTTGTTGAAATTCTTCAACCAAAATTATTTTTAGCTGAAAATGTAAAAGGAATTCTTTCTGCAAATAAGGGAGAGGCGATAAAAATTATTACTAAAAGATTTGAAGATACAGGTTATAAATTAAAAGTTCAATTAGTTAATTTTGCTGATTATGGTGTTCCTCAATTAAGGGAGAGAGTTTTGTTTATAGGTATTAGAAAAGATATAGATAGTGAATTTAATATTCCAATACCAACACATAAAAATGCTTATGTAACTGTAGAAGAAGCATTTAAAAAAATTCCTAAAAACTGTCCAAATAATAATTTAATGAAACAGTTAGCATCTACTACAGCTAAATTAGAGGCAATTCCTGAAGGTGGAAATTTTAAGGATTTACCACCACATTTAGCGATTAAGGGGTTGATGTCAAATATATATAGAAGATTAGATAGAAAAAAACCAGCTTATACTGTTTTGGCTAGTGGAGGTGGTGGAACTTGGACTTATCATTATAAAGAACCAAGAGCTTTAACCAATCGAGAAAGGGCAAGACTCCAAGGTTTTCCTGATGATTTAATATTTAAAGGTAGTAATACTGAAGTACGACGACAGATAGGAAATGCTGTTCCTGCTATTGGGATTTATCCCTTTGCTAAGGAGATAGAGAGAATTTTAACTTATAATTTAGAAAAATCTAAAAAATTGGATACTTTGCTTTCCAAATAACTTTTAAATTTTTCTTTATCTTGGACTAGCTGATAAATATCCTCTTTAAATGGTGTTTTAGTTGGAATAGTAATTAAAAATTCATTGTCTAATAGATTTTTAGGTTTTAATCTTAATTCTAATCTTTTTTTAGCTTTATATATTTTTGCATTTCCATATTTTTCATCAATTATACCATTTAAAAAAATAGATTGTTTGATTTTATTATTATCATCTCTTTGAGTTATTATATTAGTATTGATGTTATCAATATTTACTTCAAAGGCACAAATATAACTCTCTTTTGTACTTCCTCTTAAAAAGAAAAAATAGTAAATTTTATCTATATTTTTATCAATTTTTACATTAGAAAGTTTATCTCTCCAAATAGATGTCCAACCATTAATAATCTCTTGATACTGTTCTTGTTTAAACATATTATCAAGACTAATTCCTGTTTCTTTAAATTTTTGAGCTAGAGAAGTTTCTCCACTATCTCCATTTGTAAGATTATTATTTTTATCAACCTTACATGATAGCATTTTAACATCAGCCCCCCATTTATTGGGTTTTAAAATATCAATAGGATAACTTCCTGCTCCTACAGCTTCAACTTGTAAAGCTTGAACAAACCACTGTTCTAAATGTTCTTTAGGGATTTGTATAGGCAGACTTTCTTTATTTTTATAAACTTCAGGTTGAGCAAAAAGTGAAGTATTCATAAAATATTGTATGACTTTTAGAGAATATTGAGAGAAGAAACTATTTAATTCATTTTTTGATAGTGGTTTTAATATATTCATATGATTTCTTATTATCTTTTTGAAAATCCTATCTTGATTTAGTTTAAAGAATAATTAAAAAATATGCCACAACTAACTAAACAGTTCCTCTCTTCATTTTAATTTTCAAAGTAGTTGAATAAACTCTTATATATTTTAATTTGCTCTATTCTTTAGTTATATCTTTTGATACTTTTTTAAAATACTCTTGTCCAGCTTTACATAATGGGCATACTTTTGGAGCTTTTTTTCCTCTATGAACATGTCCACAAATTTCACATATATACTCTTCATTATTTTCACTGTCAAAAAAACCTTCTGCTTTTAATGCTTCTTTTAAAGCTAAATATTCTCTTTCATGTTCAACTTCTACTTTTCCTATAGCTCTAAATAATCTTGCTATATCATTTAAGCCCTCCTCTTTGGCTATAGTTGCAAAATTTGGATACATCTCTTCGTGTTCATATTTCTCTCCATCTGCTGCATAGATTAAATTTTTTTCTGTAGTATCTAGCTCTATATTATTGACTAGCTTATTATATGCTTTAAATTCAGCCATAGCATGGTATTTTTCATTATTGGCAGCTTCTTGGAAATGTCTAGCTATTCTATGTAAACCCTCTGCGTATGCTATATCTGCAAAAAATTCATATTTATTTCTTGCTTGGGACTCTCCTGCAAATGCTTTCATTAAATTTACAGCTGTTAGATTTTTTGTTATCATTTCCATCTCTTCATTACAACAACTTAATATACCTCCACCTACATTTGTAACCTCTATTTCATTACCACATTTATTGCATCTATATGTTTCATATTGTCTCATAATTTATTCCTTATAAAAATTAGTAAACGATAATTTTTTTCGTTTTGAGAGTATATCCATTTAATACTTAAAGGATAATTATTATTAGTTAATAAAATAATAAAAGATATTAAAAGTATTTTATGAGGGTTAGCATGGAAAATCCATGCTAGTTTTATAGAGCTTCTTCGTCTTCTTCTCCAGTTCTAATACGAATGGTTTTTTCAATATCGCTTATAAAAATTTTTCCATCCCCAATTTTCCCTGTTTGAGCTGCTTTCATAATAGTATCTATAACTATTTTTTCGTATTTTTCGCCACTTACTACTATTTCTATTTTTACTTTAGGAATAAATTCTACTACATATTCTGCACCTCTATATAATTCAGAGTGTCCTTGTTGTCGTCCATACCCTTTTACTTCAGAAATTGTCATTCCTTCAATTCCTGATTCGACCAAAGCATCTTTTACATCTTCTAGTTTGAAAGGTTTAATAATAGCTTCTATCTTTTTCATTGTTGTCTCCTTTTTTTAAGATTAATTAAAATTATACCTTTTACTTATCTCAAAATGCTTATATTTGGTGTAAAAAAATTGATTGATTATGATGTAAATGTGAGTTAAAAAAGAAGATTAATTAAATGATAAAATAGACAATTTTAAAATTGTCTATTTATGTTGTTATTGTTCTACTGTAACTTCTACAGTTTCACCTTCCCAAATACCATGTTTTGTGCAGTATCCGTGAGCTACAAGTTTAAGTTTTTTTCCTGTAGGGATAATTGTAAATGTAGTAGTATTATGAGCTTTTGTGTTACCTAATGTACCAGGGATATATGTAGCTTGAGCCAATTTTGTTTCGCCATTAAATAGAGTAACTGATTCAATATAGTGGTCAAAATCATCTGGATGAGTATATTCTTTACCCATTTTTACAGTTACTTCAAATGGTTCACCAGCTTTTGCACTACTAGCACAGTGAATAAATGGTGAGTGTCTATCTATTAGGTCTTTTTTTGCTTCTCTATCTATTTCAGATATATCTTGGTATTTATTAATTTTTGGCATATTATTTCCTTTTATTGTTGATTTTATATTTGGAAGTATAGCATAAAAACTTTTTAAATAGGATACAATTTGTCCTATTTGGGCTTTTTTTAAAAAAAATTTTTATTATAATACTCATAAAAGATATTTATATGCTATAATTTATTTTCATTTAATAATAAAAAAGGATAAGAGATGAAAATAGAACCATTAGGTGTTATGGTGGCTGTTTTATTAGCCAATAGTACTCTTTGTGGTGCAGATTTGGAAGTAACCATTACAAAGCAGAGTGATTGGGATAGTGGATTTTGTTCTAATGTCTCTATATATAATCCTAATAGTACAAGAGAGTTATGGAGTATCTCTTTTGATGCTGGAGGATTAATTAATAATCTTTGGAATGCCAATTATACACAAGATAGCTCTACTTTAGAGACTAGAGCATCTGGAGTTGATTGGAATGAGTATGTTGAGGCAAACTCAAATGTATCATTTGGTTATTGTGCAACAAAAGTTGCTACTTCTACCTCTACAGATGTAGCAGAACCTCAAAGTGGTGATTTGAGTGTTACTCAAACAGATAATGCAGATTGGGGAGATGGTTTTTGCAAAAATGTTCAGGTAAAAAATAATACTTCAAATGATATTGATTGGGATGTTACTTTTCCTATAGATGGTTTGGTATATACTAGTTGGAATGCAAATTTAACGCAAGATAGTTCAACTCTACAAGCTAGTGCAAATGGTGTTGATTGGAATAATATTGTAAAAGCAAATTCACAAGTTGAGTTTGGATATTGTGCTAATAGAGTAAGTAGTTCTACTACTGATACAGAAGCAACATCTACTACAGATGATAGTAGTAGTGATGCAACTACAGATACAGGAACAGATACAACAGAGGAGACAACAGATACAGGAACGGATACAACTGAAGAGACAGCTACAGATACAACTCCAACTGTAACTTATGATTCTAATGATACAAACTATAAAGATGTTCTTCCTTTGGCTCTCAAATTTTATGAGGCACAAAGAGCAGTTGGACCATTTCCTACAGTAACTTGGAGAAAAGCAGGTGGAGAGGATGATGGTAAAGATGTAGGTAGAGATTTAAGTGGTGGTTGGTTTGATGCAGGAGACCATGTTAAATTTAATTTACCAATGAGTTATAGTGCATCTATGTTGAATTGGGGAATGATAGCATTTAGTGATGCTTATATCAAAGATGGAACATTAGATTATGGAAAAGAGCAAGTTAAATATGCGTTAGATTATTTTCTTCAAGCTTATAATGAGGGTGATAACCCAGATAGTGCTAGTGATGATAAAGTTTACTATCAAGTAGGAGACCCAAATGCTGACCATGCTTTTTGGGGACCACCAGAACTTATGACAATGGATAGACCGACTTATACTTGTGATGCTGAAAATAAATGTAGTGAAGTAGCAGGAGATATGGCAGCAGCATTAGCATCTGGTGCTATTTTGTTTAGTGATGATACAACCTATTCAGCTACTTTACTAGATAAAGCAAAAAAGATTTATAAATTTGCAGAAGAGTACCAAGGAAACAATGGATATACTGCGGCAAATGGATTTTATAGTTCATATAGTGGATATAATGATGAGTTAGCGTGGGGTGCTATATGGTTATATAAAGCTACAGGAGATAGTAGTTATTTGGATAAAGCAAAAACCTATGTAGCAAATGCGTCTGATGCTAAATATTGGTCACAAAACTGGGATAATGTATCTAATGGTGTAAATTTATTATTAGCTCAAATTACAGGTGAGTCAAAATATAGAGATGATATAGAGACAAATTTAAATTATTGGCTAAATGGTATAAATTATACTGATGGAGGATTAGCATTCTTGGATAGATGGGGTTCTTTGCGTTACTCTTCAACTACAGCATTTATGGCTTTACTTTATGCTCAAGGATTGCCAGTTAGTCAACAAAAGATAGATTATATTTCATTTGCAAAAGGGCAAATTGATTATATATTAGGTGATAATCCTAGAAATAGTTCATATGTAGTTGGATATGGAAATAACTCACCAATAAATCCACACCATAGAGCATCTCATAACTCTCAAACAAATGATATAAATTCACCTGCTAATAATGAGTTTATTTTAGAGGGTGCTTTAGTTGGTGGTCCAAAAAGTGCTGATGATTTTGATTATGCAGATGATAGAACAGATTATGTAGCTAATGAGGTTGCAACTGACTATAATGCTGGATTTACAGGTGCTTTGGCTGGACTTATTGAGTTAATATCAGATTAAAATTATAGAGGCTATTTAGCCTCTAACTCTTTAGTTAAATCCTCCGTCCATTTTTTTAATATTTTTTTATCTTTATTTGATAATTTTGTCTCTTGGTGTAGCCATAGATAGCTAGGAAGTGGCATACGGATTTTAATAGCATCAGGAATTTTCTCTAGCAATTTAATTTTTTTGCTTCTATCATAACTATTCCATATATCAAAATTAAAAACTTTTCTACCATTTTTTACATGAATTTGGACATACCATTTAATAGGTGAAATACGGTCATACCAAGGGTATTTTACATAGTTTGAGTGACAATCGGCACATGAACGATTGAGAATACTCATAACCTCTTTAGGTGCTTTTAGTTGCATTTTTGCATCTGTAGGCAATTTTTGAGGCACATCTAGTTTTATAAATTGTATAGCGATTAGTGGGACTATAACCCATATGATTATATTTTTCATACTGTAATTATATAAGATTTTTTTAAATTCATGATTTTTTATTCTTATTTTAAAGGATATTGGATATTATTAAAAAAAATTAAGGAATTTAAAAACAATGAAAAAATTATTATTGATATTGGTTTTTGCTTTGGGGTTAAATGCTGATATATCTCTACCAGATAATTTTATAACTGATTTTAATCAAACTATTACTAATGATAAAGGTAAAAAGATTAATTATTATGGAAATGTGGTTTTTAAACAAGAGAAAGAGATATTTATAAGTGAAAATGGAGAGGAACAAGAGGTAATAAGTAAGCTTTTTAAATGGAATTATAAAAAACCGACACATAAAGAGGTTTGTAGTGATGGCGTTCAGCTAATAGTTATAGACCATGATTTAGAGCAAGTTTCTAAATATTTAATAGATGATGGATTGGATTTACAAAAAGTATTACAAGTAGCTCAAAAAATTAGTAACAAGGATTATAAAGCAGTATATAAAGATGTTGAATATCTTATTACACTTAATAATAGAGGTGAATTGGAGAAGATTTTTTATACAGATAGTTTGGATAATAGAGTTAAAATACTATTTACAAATATGGTTTATAATAGTAAAAACTTTAATGATAAGTTTTTAGAGTGTGAAATTCCAGATGATTATGATATTATAGAGGGGTAATTTATGAATAATTTATTTTCAAATTTTCATATTAATACAGAGTTTTATATAACTATGGGGGTGTTTTTTTTAATTACTTTTATTATTACTATTATTATAGTATTTTTTATTTCAAAAATTAATTCACTTAATTCTATTTTATATCAAGCCATAGAGATTGATAAGGCAAAAATAGCTAAAATATCTGCTTTGGAAAAAGAGTTAGAAGAGGCAAAATTAAAAGTAGCAGAGTTAACTAGAGAGTTACAGTTTTTACCTAAAAACAAAGATAGATTAAAAGAGGCACAAGAGCATATACAAGAGTTAAAAGAACAACTTTTATTAAAAACAAATGAGAATTTAAAAGCCCTTCATAAACAGAAGATAGATTTTGAGCAGTTAAATGTTCATTATCAGCTACTTAATAAAAGTTATTTAAAATTAGAAGATAAATATAATAGACTTAAAAATAGAAATGAAATTTTATTAAAAGAGAATGCAAAATTACATACAAAAATTAGAGAGAATTTAGTCAGAATATCTAAACAAGAGAAACAAAATTTTGAAACTTGAGTTTGATGGAGTATGATAATAATTTAATTTGTGGAGTGGATAAAAAAATTGTAAAAATGTATGATTGAGATAGGGATTAATCCCTACTCAAGGAGTTATTTTTTTATCTCTTTATGTATTACAGTAGTGAGTCCTAGTAGTTTCCAGCCTTGAAAACCACTTCTATAGTATAATAGTTTATCCTTTGGATAGCCATGTTCTATCATACCATTTATAAAATGTTTTGCTTGTTCACACCATACGCCATTGTCAAAGACTGCTATTGTTTTAGCTTTTGAAAAATCCCACTTGCCATTAGGTTTAACTTTCATGCCTAATATTTTAAATATTTTTTCAGCTTTCTTTTTTGATGCTTTTTCTATTATCGGAAAAGGAATATTAATTGCAGATGGTATAGTTTCTAACTCAAACCAGCTTTTAAGTCTAGCATCTACTATTACTCCTTTTCCTTTTGGAAGTTCATTTTTCATAAAGGTTAATAGTTCAATCTCTTCAATATTTTGGACACCATCTGCCACTTTTGTAGGTTGTATGCAAAATGGAGGACATGCTCTTGATGTTTTGGTGTAATCATCTGTTAGACGATTATCTGTATCTTGAATTCTCTCTATTTTTATTTTTTGACCAGAGTTTGTCGTCATAACATAGGGCATATCATCTGTTATTTTTACAATTATATTTTTATTGTCAGCATTTTTATCTGCATTTTGTGCAAAAAGTAGAGATATAAACATTGGAATTATGAATACTCTTTTCATTTTTATCCTTTTCCTTTTTTTATTATTATGGTTTATTCAGGAATTCTAAGTTTTTGACCGATATAAATTCTATCTGGTCTTCTTAAAATATCAGGGTTTGCTTCATAGATTTTTTTATAAGCCATAACATTACCATAAACTCTTTTGGCAATTTTACCGAGAGTATCACCTTTTCTAACAGTAACATATCTCATCTCTTTTTTTCTAGTTTTAACCTCTTTGACAATGGATTTTGTATAGCCTGTATTATCTTTTTCTACTGTATCTTCTTCTGAACCAATTACATTTGAAATCTCTTCAGATAATTTACTAAGTTCATCACCACTACTACTTTTTGATTTATTAGTCAATACAACTTTATTATAAGTATTAGGGGTATCACTACTACTTGCTTGTTTAGTTTTATCAGTTTCTGGAATAGCATCAATATTCTCTTTTACTGCTGATAATGAGTCAACTTCTGAGTTTTTTAATGATTTTACAAGTTTTTTATCTTGTATCTCTTCATCTGTTAGTTTTTTAGAACTATTTGTAGTTGAACTTTGCTCATTTTGTTTATTTATAGTTTTCATAACCATTTGGACAATATTTGCAATCTCTTCTTGACTCATTTTCTCTTTGCTATTAGATGATGCAATGCTTTCTATTTTTTTTGTTATATCATCTTTTTGAGTTGTTGCAACTTTTTCTTGTTCCATTGGTTTAGTAGTTTGTGATTTATTTTCTACTAACTCTTTATTATTTTGATTAGTTAACTCTTTTGATTGAATATCAACTTTTTTTGTATTAGTCGATGTGTTAGAGTTATTCATGCTTTTCCAACCAAAGTATGCTAATGCTATAATAAGAAGTAAAAGTAAAAAAATAAAAACTATTTTTTTAGTATTTCCTTCATTACTCCCACCAGAAATTTCGGCACCTCGTATCTCTTGAGCATAATAGTCATTATACTCATCTTGGTCATACTGGTCTTTATTTAACATATTGTCTCCTTTGCATTTAAAGTTAAGTTATTGAGGTTTTATGGTCGTTAGACCTAAAATTTGCCAATATTGCATTCCTCCTCTGTAATATTTTATCTTACTTTTTGGATAACCTAGCTTAACAAGGCTCTTCATTGCTCTAACACCTTGTTGACACCATGGACCATTATCAAATATCATAATAGTTTGAGCATTACTAAAATCCCACTTTCCCTTTTTCTTGGTTGCATGAAAAAGTTCAAAAATTTGATTTATAAAAGGATTAGTTCCTTTTATTGATAATATAGAAAAAGGTATATTAATTGCACCAGGTATTGTTCCCACTTGATACCATTTAGGCATTCTAGCATCTACAAGAATTCCTGTATTATTATTAACATCTTTAGATATAAAGTCTATAACATCTAGTTCACTTACAGTTTCAATTCCTTTAATTGGTTGAAAAGGTTGGATAGTAAAAGGTGGTGCTTGTCTTGAAGTTTTTGTATAAGAGTTTTTTAATTTGTTGTTTGTGTCTTGAATTCTTTCTATCTTTACAGATTCCCCATTCACATCAACATAAACAAATGGAAGCCCTTTTTTAATGTTTACTTCGATACCATTTAGTGAACTAACTAGAAGAGATAACGATATAATACCTACTAGCGAAAATTTATGTGTCTCCATGATTACCCCTGTATGTAAAATGATTGCAAAATAACTCCAATTAATAAATAACTAATTTCGTTAAGTTTTATTTTATCTGAATTTTTCTTAGTTAATTATGAACTTATAAATATTTTTTTAAAATATAATGGATATTATTATAAAGTTTATAATTAGATGGAGAAATAATGAAATTAAAAAAGAAATATTTAATGTTTGTATTTGTATTGGTATTTTTTGCCTCTTGTGGTAATCAAGAGTATAAAAAAAATGATGTAAAAATATTAAAAAAATTTCCCGATACAACTCTCAAAGAGTCTATTACTAATTCTATTATTAAGGAGCAAAATAGTACTTTGTTAAAAGAAAAATTGGATAATAATAAAACTGAATTAATAGATAGTAATAGTTCTGATAATAATATTTCCAAAGTATTAATTTCTAGTTTAGATAGTTTTCAAGATGATAAAAATATATCTGATAAAAATATATCCAAAAATAGTATAGCTGAAGTGAATATAGCTGAAGTTAATTTATCTCTATTTAATAATAAAATTTTAGCAAATAAAGAGATTGCTTTAGCCAAATTAGAAACTCAAAAAGAGATAGCACGAGCAGAGTTTCATAATAAAAAAGAGTTATCAGTTATGGAGTTGGAAAATAAACATAAGTTGGAGTTAGAAAAACTAAAAGTTACACAAGAGTTAGATAAAATCAGGTTAGCAAAAGATAAAGAGATAGCTATGGCTAAACTTCAACAGGAAAAAGAGATTTCTAATAATAAGAAAAAAGTAGATTTATCCAAAGAGTTAAATAAAAAAGAGATAGAGTTAGCTAGATTAAAGACAGAAGAAAAATTATCTGAAAATCAAAAAAAAGTAGCTATTACTCAGCTTTCAAAAGAGAAAGAGGTAGAGTTAGCAAAATTAGAGAGTCAAAAAGAGCTAACTAATAAAGATATGTCTTTTAAAAAAATGATACTTATTATAGTCTCAGGTATAGTACTATTTGTAATATTGGTTATATATTTAATTAATAAAAGAAAAAGAGATAATGAGTTAAAAATTCATGAAAGTGAACTTCGTCACAAAGAGTATATGGAAGCGTATCAGCAACAAAATGAGCATATTAAAAAAATATTGGATATTATTACAGATGAAAATGCTGATAAAGGAATAAAAAAAGAGATGGTAAAACTTTTAAAAGAGCAGGGTAAAAATAAAAATTTAATTGAGTATAAGAAGTAATTGCTTACTTCTTAAACCACCCTTTTACTCGTTCAAATACATCTTCAAATGTACTAGTATGAGGTCTGCTTTCTACTCCAAAACTCTCTTGGAGTTTGGTTAATAATTTTTTTTGTTCATCATTTAATTTTTTAGGATATATAATTTTGATTTGAGCAATCAGTTTACCTTTTTGTCCAGTATGAACATCTACAACCCCTTCGTTATTAAATATAAACTGTTCTCTATCTTTTGTTCCAACTTTTAAATTTAGTTCTAACTCTCCATATAGAGAAGGAATAGTAATAGTATCACCCAAAATGGTTTGAGTAAAAAATACAGGAACTTCTGTATATATATTATTTCCATCTCTAATAAAATGTTTATCCTCTTCTACATTAAATGTTAAGTATAAGTCACCTCTTTGTCCATTTCTATCTTGGTTTCCATGTCCTTGAACTCGGAGTCTATTTCCTGTATCAACACCTGCTGGTATTTTGATAGTTATTGTATCTGGTTCTTCGTGATAGCCTCTTCCTGAGCATGATGGACATTTTTGTGTGATTTTTTGTCCCTCTCCATGACATTTTGGACATGTTTGTGCAAATGACATAAATCCCTGTTTCATAACTACTTGACCTTGACCATTACAGTAGTCACAAATTTCTAGCTTACCATCTTTTGCACCAGTACTTTTACAATCACTACATGGTACTTTGTATTTTATATTTATTTTTTTCTCTACACCAAATACTGCCTCATTAAATTTAAGAGGATATTCTATTTCAAAATCTAAATTATATTTTTGAGTTTCTCGTCTTCTTTGATTTCTACCAAAACCAGCACCACCAAACATAGAATTAAATATATCCATAATATCATCCATATTATGAGCGTTACTAAATCCTCCTCTACCATGTCCTTCTAGTCCAGCTTTACCATATTGGTCATATATGGCTCGTTTTTCTTTATCACTAAGAACTTGGTAAGCCTCATTGATGATTTTAAATCTCTCCTCGGCCTCTTTGTCACCTGGATTTCTATCGGGATGATATTTCATAGCCAATCTTCTATAAGATTTTTTTATCTCATCTCCTGTAGAGTTTCGGCTAACTTCCAAAGCTTCATAGTAGTCAAGTTCTGTCATTTTTTCTCCAAATATTAATTTATATATTAAACTTAAGTTATTGTGCGAATTCTATCATATTTTTGCTATAATCCGAAATATTTTTGTATGGAGTTAAAATAATGGTAAAACATATAGTATTATTTGAATTTAAAGATGAAAACAGACAAGACAATATTCAAAAAGCAAAAGAGATGTTGGAAAATTTAATAGATAGCGTACCTACACTAAATAGTATAGAGGTTGGAGTAAATTTTTCTACAGAAGATAGAGCTATGGATTTGAGTATTATTACAGCTTTTGATAATGAGTTGGGATTAAAGGAGTATGCTACTCATCCTGAACATTTAAAAGTGGTTGAATTTATTAAAACAGTAGTAAAAAGCTCCAAAGTATCTGATTATTATATATGAAAAAATATAAAATAGAAGCATTTGAAAATTTAGTAAGTGCTTTTGAGGATATGCCAAGTATTGGTAAAAAAACAGCTGTTAAAATGGCTTATCATTTAGTTATGGTGGATAGTTTTTTGGCTATGAAATTAGCTCATGCAATAGAGGAGGGTGTTAACTCTATTAGACGGTGTAAAAGATGTCATAATATGAGCGAAAATGAATTATGTACTATTTGTGCTGATGAGTATAGAGACCATTCTAAATTATGTATAGTTCAAAGTGCTAAAGATATTTTGACTATAGAAGATAGTGGACAGTATAATGGTATATATTATATTGTAACAGAGTTAAAAGATTTAGATGAGTATCATCTAAAAGAGATAGTAAAAGATATAGAGGAGATTATATTTGCATTTCCTCCATCTTTAGCCACAGATACAATGATATTATATATAGAAGATAAACTCAAAGATTATAATTTGATTTTTACCAAAATAGCTCAAGGTGTTCCAACAGGAGTTGAGCTTGATAATGTAGATATACTTTCACTTAGCAAGGCTTTAGAGGATAGAGTTAGAATTTGAGTATAAATTCTCTATCCTACTTTTTCATCTATATACTCTTGGACAAATTTTTTAATATCACTATATACAAATGAGTCTTTGTAATCTTTGATTTTTCCACCACTAGCATTTGGATGTCCACCTCCATTACCTATCTCTTGAGCCATTTTTGAAACATCTAATTTATTATTACTTCTAAGAGAGAAGTTTCCTCTATAGTTTATATCCATATAGAAATCATAATCAGGATTTTCTACTAAAAATGTATTACCCAAGATAGAGGTATTGCCCAAGTTATAACCTAATAACCCCTTATATCCTCTATAATCTATAGTGAGTCTCTGTTTTTCATTAGATAGAAGTTTAGATACAAATTGTGCTACTAGATTATCTTTGGTATTATCATTTTTCTGTTTAAAAAAATCTTTTTTTAGCTGATGCAGACTATTATCTAGTTTTATATGAGCATTTTCTTGTTTTAGATATTCTCTAGCTGAATTTATTAAAAATAGTTTTAGCTCTCTATCTTCATTTGGAAAAAGTGTGCGATTTATCTCTTTTGCTCCACTTATCATTCCCAAGCCTACTTTACCAAATTCAAATAGTTCATCTTCACTTAACCATATATCTATAGCATTAATAGCTTCTACTATTTTTTTATATTTATTATCTTTATCAAAGTTGTAATGTTCTTTGAGCCAATTATATGTTATAAGTGTTGCTGATTTTGTTGTATCTAGTTTATACCAAGCAAATTGATTAGCTGTTTTTTCTCCTGTAATATGATGGTCTAGGAGTTGTATTTTTGCTTTTACAGCTATAGCCTCTTTTTCTAGCCAATTTGCCTCTTTGGTTGTTAGGTTTAAATCTGTGATTAGTATAATATTCTCATCACTATTTGAGTTTATAAAATTATCTCTTTTGATAGAGTTTATAATCTCTTCTAATCTAGCTTTTACTTCTGGTCCATAGTTGGCATTGTAGCACTCTATATTATCAAAACAGTTTGTAGTTAAATATTGACAGCCATAGCCATCAAGGTCAATATGTGACAGATGATATATATTCATTATTTTAAAATATCCTCAAGGGTAAGTTCTTGTAAGAATGTATCTATTTTATATTGAAAGTTAGCTAAAAATGGAGATATATTGCATGTTCCTATTGCACCATTTGGACAAGTCTCTGCATATTGAGAACAGTCAAATATAGCAGGAGCTTTTCCTTCAGCAGCTAATATAATCTCTGCTACTGTAACCTCGTTTGATTTTTTTGCCATTATAAATCCACCATGCGCCCCTTTTTTGGATTCTAATATTCCTTTTTTGGCTAGTGTTTGCAATATTTTTGCTAGAAAGCTTTTTGGAATATTGAGTTGTGTGGCAAGTTGTTCAGCTCCTTGTGGCTTAGAAGAGGCTTGTATTATATCAAGTGAAAGTAGGGCGTATTCACTAGCTCTTGTTAATAGCATAACTATTTTTCCTTTATAAATATATTTAGTTCTTTTCAATTAAGAGTATTTTACTCTACTTTATATTAAATTCAGGTTTAGAATTATAAAATAATATTTTTTAATTTATCTCTATTTAAATAAATAGTGATAAAATACTGTTCTCTTTTCATATATTGATTATGTATTGATTATGGAAAAATTAAATTACCAATCAGGAGGTCATTATGGCTTTAGATAAGGCGAAAAAAGAAGAAATTATCGCTAAGTATTCAAGAGGTGAGAACGATACAGGTTCTACAGAAGTTCAAGTTGCATTAATTACAGAGAGAATTAAATATCTAACAGAACATTTAAAAATTAATAAAAAAGACCACTCTTCAAGATTAGGTTTACTTAAATTAGTTGGTCAAAGAAGAAGACTTATGCGATACCTCAAAAGAAAAGATTTGGCAAGATACAATACAATCAAATCTGAACTTGGAATTAGAAACTAAGTTTATATATTATGGAATATAACAACTTTTTTATATTCCATTCTCCAATAACTCCTCTATTTATCTTTCTTTTTTACTTTATAATTTTTTTTGATTTTATTATTATATAAATATATAGTTCTGCTTTATAAATAAACTTTAGTGGATATGACTAAACTTATATTAATAAAAAAACTTAGATAAACCTTGACAAAATAGGCTCAATGTTGTATAATGCCACCCAGTATTTAAAATTGATATAAAAATACAATACCAACATAGGAGTAATATCTATTATGAGTAGAGATAACAAAGAGACTTCTATTGAAGCTGAGGTAGAGACAGAAGAGTCTGTTGAAGTGGAAAATAATGAAATCTCAGAAGTTGAAAAACTAAAAGAAGAGGTTGCTAAATGGGAAGATAAATTTTTAAGAGCCCATGCAAGTTTTGAAAATAGTAAAAGACTTTTAGAAAAAGATAAAGCTATGGCAGTAGCTTATGCAAATGAGAGTTTTGCCAAGGATATTTTGAGTGTAATTGATTCATTAGATAGTGCATTATCTATGATTGATAATGTAGATGAAAAAGATAATAATGAATTTTTAAAAAAGATGAAGGAGGGGTTAACTTTAGTTGATGAACAGTTACATAAAGTTTTAGAGAAAAATAGTATCAAAAATATTGAGTGTGATAAAGAGTATGACCCAAATTTACATCAAGCAATTATGCAAGTGGATAGTGACAAGCATGAGAGTGGTCAAATAGTACAAGTAATGCAAAAAGGTTATACCATAAAAGATAGAGTGTTGAGACCAGCAATGGTTACAACAGCTAAATAAATTTATAAAATGCAACTAAAGTAGCATTGAAATTTTTTAAAATAGTATATACTACGCAAAATAAAAATTTAAAAAACTGAAAAATAAGGAAAAAAAATGAGTAAAGTATTAGGAATAGATTTAGGAACAACAAACTCAGCAATGAGTATTTATGAAAATGGTGAAGCAAAAATTATAGCAAATAAAGAGGGAAAAAATACTACTCCATCTATTGTGGCATTTACAGATAAAGGAGAAGTACTTGTAGGTGATAGTGCAAAAAGACAAGCTGTAACAAACCCAGAAAAAACTATATACTCTATTAAAAGAATTATGGGTTTAATGTGTGAAGAGGAACATGCAAAAGAGGCAAAAGCTAGACTTCCATATCATATTATAGATAGAAATGGAGCATGTGCAATTGAAGTTTCAGGAAAAACATATACTCCTCAAGAGATTTCAGCAAAAATTCTTATGAAACTAAAAGAGGATGCAGAGTCTTATTTGGGTGAAACTGTTACAGATGCTGTAATTACAGTTCCAGCATATTTTAATGACTCTCAAAGAAAAGCAACAAAAGAGGCAGGAACTATTGCAGGACTTAATGTTCTAAGAATTATAAATGAGCCAACTTCAGCAGCTTTAGCTTATGGATTAGATAAAAAAGATTCAGAGCAGATTTTAGTTTATGACCTTGGTGGTGGTACATTTGATGCTACTGTACTTGAAACTGGTGATAATGTTGTTGAAGTTATGGCTACAGGAGGGGACGCATTCCTTGGTGGTGATGACTTTGATAATAGAATTATTGATTTTGTTGCAAATGAGTTTAAATCTCAAACAGGTGTTGATATTAAAAATGATGTAATGGCTCTTCAAAGAGTAAAGGATGCTGCTGAAGCTGCTAAAAAAGAGCTTTCAAGTGCAACAGAGACTGAGATTAACTTACCATTTATTACAGCAGATGCGTCAGGTCCAAAACACCTTGTGCAAAAAATTACAAGAGCTAAATTTGAGTCATTGATTGAGGATTTAGTAAAAAGTACAATTGATACAGTACAAAGTGTACTAAGAGATGCTGGTGTATCAAAAGGTGAAATTAGTGAGATTGTTATGGTTGGTGGAAGTACTAGAATTCCATTAGTTCAAGAAGAGGTTAAAAAATTCTTTGGTAAAGAGCTAAATAAATCAGTAAACCCTGATGAGGTTGTAGCACTTGGTGCAGCTATTCAAGGTGGAGTACTTAAAGGTGATGTAAAAGATGTATTACTTCTTGATGTAACACCACTTAGCCTTGGAATTGAGACTCTTGGTGGAGTAACAACTAAGATTATTGAAAAAGGAACAACCATTCCAGCAAAAAAATCTCAAGTTTTCTCAACAGCAGAGGATAATCAACCAGCAGTAAGTATTCATGTACTTCAAGGTGAGAGAGAGTTTGCAAAAGATAATAAATCTCTAGGTATGTTTGAACTAAGAGATATTCCAGCAGCACCAAGAGGTGTACCACAAATTGAGGTTACATTTGATATTGATGCAAATGGTATTTTGACAGTTACAGCCCAAGATAAAGGAACAGGTAAACAACAAGAGATTAAAATTACTGGTTCGTCAGGATTAAGTGATGAAGAGATTGAAAGAATGGTTCAAGATGCAGAAGCAAATAAAGCAGAAGATGAAAAGAGAAAAGCTTTAGTTGAAGCTAGAAATCAAGCTGATGCTTTAGTTCACCAAACTAGAAAATCTCTAACAGATTTAGGAGATAGTTTTGATGCTACAGAAAAAGCAAATATAGAATCAGCTATAGCTGATGTAGAGGCTATCTTGAAAAATGACTCTGCAACAAAAGAGCAGATAGAAGAGAAAGTAAAAACTTTAACTGAAAAATCTCATAAACTAGCAGAAGCTGTATATGCAAAAGAAAAAGGTGCAAATAAAGAGACAGCTGCTAAAAAAGCAGAAGATGATGATATCATTGATGCTGAAGTAGAGTAAAAGTTTGTTATAATAACTCAAAAACATGGAGTTATTATGGATATGAAACAGTGTAAATCTTTAGATGAAGCAAGAGTTGAAATAGATAAAGTCGATAATAAAATCGTAGAGCTTATAGCTCTACGAAATAATTATATAAAACAGATTGCTCATTTTAAAAATTCTATTGATGAGATAAAATCCGAGGATAGAATAGCTGATGTTATTAGTAGAGCTAGAGCTAAAGCTATAGAGCTTGACCTCTCTCCAAATCTAATTAATGATATTTTTATAAGATTAATTGATGATATGGTAGAGAGTGAAATAGCAGAGTTTAAAAATGCTAAAAATTTTTAGATTTTAGATATAATATCTAAGGGTAAAATATCAGGATATAGTCTTCTATATTCTGAATTGTCCCCTATAAATTTCCACTCTTTATCTTTTTCTTTGATTGCTAATAGCTTTTGTTCTTCATGAATTATAATAGTTCTATTTTTTGGATTTATATCTATATTATCTTTTCCATATTTCTTTTGTAGTGTATCTTTTAATACACGAATACTTAAATCATCATTATATAAATTTGGATTAATAAACTCTAGTTTGATAGTTGCTTTATATTTTATTTGAGCAAATTCTCCTTCACTATATGATTGAACTTTTGTAATATTTGTAATATTTGTATCAAAAGATTTTACAGATATATGAGGAGAAGTTAATAGTGTATTAATATATCTTTTAAAAATAGTTTTATTAATTGGTATAAAAAGTTTAGGATATGTCATATCTATTATACCCTCAGTATTTAAAGAGTGTAAATACTCTAAATACTTATCAAGATATTTTTTTAGTTCTAACTGTTTTTTTGTATATTCTTTTGTAGAACTATTCTCTTTGATTGGTTTTATTGGTTCCTTCTTTTTATCAATGTTCTCTACACAACCTGTTATTAAAAATAGCGATAAAACTAATAAACTCTTTTTCATCCCTTATCCCATCTCATTTTTTTTGTATTATATCATCTTTTAGATAGAGAAGTAATACTTTTGTCATTTTAGGAGAACTTAGTGGTTGACGCATAAGGTTATAGGAGTTTATCTCAAGTGTTTTAAATAGAAACTCTCTATATTCTCCCTCTATTAGTGGGGAAATTTTTATTATTAAATATAATATAGTTGATATAGCAGATGGATATAATATATCATATATATCATCATATAGTATAAACTCTTTTGTATTAGAAAATCTCCATCTTCCATATTGATAGAATTTTTCAATAGCTTTATTTAGTATAGTTTGAGATAGTATTAGATACTCTTTATTTTGAGTTACTTGATATGCTCTAAATAGAGCAACTCCTAAATATGAATAATCTTCTAAAAAAGCTTCTATATTCTCAGTATGATATAATATACCATCTATATATACTTTATTCAAAAGTTTTTCTAATGAGTTAATAGCTATTTGAGTGTATTTATTATCTATAGTAGATGCAAAAAAGAGTGCGTCTATTACCATAGAGTTCCATGATGTTATAATTTTGGTATCTATAAATATTGAACCATCTTTTTGTTCAAGAGAGTTTGAGTAGAATAGATACTCTTTATTGGACATCTCTTCTAATATAAAATCAAGAGTTTTAAATGCTATATCTTTATAAAAATTATTACCTGTTAGTTGATAGGCTCGAAAGTAAGTAGAGGTTATATTTGCATTATCAAATAGCATTTTTTCTTTTCTTGGCATACTCCAATTTTTATTATTTGCATATCTATAAAATCCACCATTTTTATTATCAAAAATTTCACCATTTGCCATATTTTGTAAACTAGTGGTCATTATTGATAGTAGCTCTTTATTTTTTGTTAATTGATAACTTTTTTGTAGTAAATCTATTGATGATATATTTAAAAACTTTGGTATATCTCCAAAACCACCATTTTTATTATCAAAAACTTCACTATAGTGTTTAGTAATTGTATTTAATATATTTATATTTAATTTTGTAGCTTGAATTTTCCTATTTTGAGGATTTAAAAATGATAATACCTCTTGACCTTTTTCTATTAAAGTTTTTTTATCTTTATTATATTTATCTACAATAACATTTAGTAGTTCATAAAATCCGAGAACACTACCTTTTGGATATGGTGCTATATATCCTGCACTATAAAATGGTTCTAAATTTTCACTCATAAATATAGATATAGGAGAGGAGCAGTTTTGTCCATTCATTAATTTGTAAACTTGTTTAAAATATTTATCTATATCAGGTCTTTCATCTCTATCTACTTTTATAGATATAAAGTTTTGATTGAGTATTTTGGCTATTTTTTCATCTTCAAAAGACTCCTCTTTCATAACTTTGCATAAATGAGATGTACTATATCCTATAGATACAAAAATAGGTTTTTTTTCTCTTTTTGCTTTGTAAAAAGCCTCTTGGTTCCATGTGTGCCAATCTACCAAATTATCTTTATATTGAGTTAAATATAAAGAAGCTTTATTTTTTAAATTAGATGCCAAATTAAATCCTTTTTATATACTTATTATTGAATGTAAATTCAAAAAGTACTTTTTTTAATGCTATTTTAAAAATATGATACTTATATATACTTTTTATCGCTATATTAACGAAATTTTTACACTTCATTCGCTATAGTACTATAAATATTTTGAATATATAACTATATACACTCATTCACTGTAAAAAGGGATTAAATAGAATGAAAATTTTAAAACTACTTTTATTGGTAACACTTTTTTTAAATGCAGATTTTGGTACTGCTTTAAAAGGGCAATCAAATTTTTTACCAGCTAAAAAGGCATTTAAAGTATCTGTGATAGAAGATGGTGATATTCTAAAGACAAAATTTATTTTGGCTAAGAAAATTCATATTACAAAAAAATCTTTAAAATACAAGATTATTAAACCTATAAATTTTGAATTAAATGTTACGAAACCCAAAGGTCATAAATTAAATGGGGATATGGTTTATCTAAAAGAGGTAGAAGTTGATATTCCTATATCAGAGATAACCTCTAAAGTAAAAGGTGTTTATACCTTGATGATAGAGTTTCAAGGATGCTCTGATGATGGTATATGTTATAATACAGAAAGAAGGCTATATAAGCTTGAAACTCCAAAACCAAGTTTTTGGGATAGAATTAAAAACTTAGCAAACTCTTCTAACTCTGGAAATATATCTGATGCTCTTAGTCATGAAAATCCAATTTTTATTGTTTTATTATTTTTTATTTTAGGTCTATTATTAGCTTTAACTCCTTGTATTTTTCCAATGATACCTATTTTATCATCTATTATAGTTTCTCAATCAGGTTCAGGTAAACCAAGTGTAGCTAAAGGTTTCTTTACCTCTTTGGTATATATCTTATCTATGGCAATTACCTATACAACAGTGGGTGTTATATCTGGATTAATTGGAGCTGATATTCAAGCAGCTATGCAAAATCCTTGGGTTTTGGGAACATTTGCTTTAATGTTTTTTGCTTTAGCTATTTCTCTATTTGGTTATTATGAGATACAACTTCCAGCCTCTTGGCAATCCAAAATTAATAGTGCAAGTGATAATGCTCAAGGTAAAGGAATAGTTGGAACAGCTATTATGGGATTTTTGTCAGCCTTTATTATTGGTCCATGTGTGGCTCCACCATTAGCTGGTGCTGTTTTATTTATATCTAAAACAGGAGATGCTATTTTAGGAGGTATTGCACTATTTACTATGAGTATAGGTATGGGATTACCACTACTTTTAGTGGGTATTGGTGCTGGTAAATTTATGCCAAAACCAGGTGGTTGGATGACAAGAGTTTCACAAGTATTTGGTGTAGTAATGTTGGCTTTGGCTATTTTTATGCTTTCAAAAATTGTTCCTGCATGGGTTACTACTCTTCTTTGGTCTCTACTATTTATGGGTTCTGCTATATATATGGGAGTATTTGATAGTAGTAGCGAGACTTTAGGTATGGCTAAATTATTTAAATTATTAAGTTTTGTATTTTTAATCTATGGAGCATCTCTATTTATTGCACTATTGAGTGGTTCTACATCAATGTTACATCCATTTGAAAAATTTACAGCTCAAAAAGTTGTAAAAGTAGATGTAAATTCTACGGATAATATTACTACTAATAGTGATAATATTAAGCTGTCTTCAAATTCAGGATATAGTGTAGAAAAATTAATGAAAGAGATAAAAGCTACCAAAAAACCTGTTATTGTGGATTTTAATAAGCAATCATGTCCTTCATGTAGAGAGTTAGAAGAGATAACTTTTCCAAATCCAGCAGTAAAAAAAGAGATGAAAAGATTTAAATTTATTAGTATAGATATAACAAAATATACTGATGATGATAAAGAGTTATTAAAGAAATTTGGTATTTGGGGAACTCCAAATATTATATTTTTTGATAGCAAAAATAACTTTTTGGAAAAAGAGACTATTACTGGTTTTATAAAGCCAGATTTATTTTTAAAACATCTAAAGAATGTAAAATAGTGAATAAAACTATAGAAATTGGTAAAATAAATAGATTAAAAGTTGAGAGAGATACAGATTATGGTTTATATCTAGTAGCTGAAAATTTTGAAGAGGTTTTATTACCAAATGCTTATGTAATAGAAGAAGATATGCCTATAGGTTCTATTATAGAAGTTTTTGTATATACAGATTCTGAAGATAGATTAGTAGCCTCTACTAGGTATCCATATGCAATGCTTGGGGAGTTTGGATATTTTACTGTAGTTGATTATAAACAGTATGGTGCTTTTGTTAATTGGGGATTACCAAAAGATTTATTTGTTCCTCTTTCTCAACAAAAAGCATATTTTCATATAGGTCAAAAATATATACTTAGAGTCTGTTTAGATAAAGAGACAGGACGATTATATGGTACACAAAAAATTGGAAAATGGTTATCATATGAGCCAAAAGGTTTAAAGAAAAATCAAAAAGTTAAAGCTATTGTTATATCTGAAACACCAATGGGATATAAGGTTATAGTAGAGAATTTATATGAGGGAATGATATTTACTAATGAGATATTTGAGCCAATATCTATTGGAGATAAGAAAACTTTATATATAAAAAATATTCGTAAAGATGGTAAACTAGATTTAAGTTTACAGCCTATTGGCAAAAAAGTGGCATCAGATATTTTTGAGCTAAAAATATTGGAAGTATTACAAAATCATAACGGTTTTATAGGTATAAATACTAAAAGTGATGCAGATGATATAAAAAAGATATTTGGATTAAGTAAAAAGAGTTTTAAACGCTCTATAAATTCTCTATTAAAACAAAATAAAATCAATTTTTATGATAATGGTATAAAATCTATCTAATTTTCTTTAATTTTCACTATTATTACCAACTTTATAGTTACACTACTTTATATTAAAACTTATAAATAAAGGGGATAGAAATGAGACAAGTGTATCGACCATTACCAATTGATGAAGAGATTAAACTTAATAGCAAAAAAATTATTGTAAGCAAAACAGATAAGACAGGGAAAATTCTCTATGTCAATGATTATTTTTGTGAGGTTACAGGATATGAGCCAAATGAGGTATTGGGGGTACCTCATAGTATTTTAAGACATCCTGATATGCCTAGGGCTATATTCTATTTGATGTGGAGAACTATTCAGAATGGTTCAAATATTACAGCATTAGTCAAAAATTTGGCAAAATCGGGTAAATATTATTGGGTTACAACAGATTTTGAAAATCATAGAAATAGCAAAGGCGAGATAGAGAGTTATATAGCTTTTAGAAGACCTGCTTCAAGAAAAGCGATTGAGGTTATAGAAGAGTTATATCGTTTGCTGTTGGATATAGAAAAGAGACATGGAATGGAGGCTTCTTTGGTATATCTACAAGGTTATTTAGATGAGAGACATACTAATTACAATGAGTTTATGAATAAATTAATTAAACCACAAAGTTTAATGGAAAAGTTTTTTAATTTAATGAAAAAAACATTTAAACATAGTAATAATAATGTAAATTATTCTGATAATTATAGAGAAGCAGTATAGGTTAACCTTTTTTGAGATATACTTAACATTATTTATATAAGGAATGATAATGGATTTGAACGATTTATTAAAAATGGGTGCTGATATTATACAAGGCAATAGTGATGATGCTACAACTAATTTGGATGGAGACTCTATTAGTAATGCTTTGTCTAATATATTAGGTGGAGAGAATGGGCTTGATATAAGTTCATTAATATCTGGAATATCTGAAAATGGTTTAGGTGAAGTGGTAAGTTCATGGATTGGTTCTGGAGAGAATTTACCTATATCTATGGATTCTATTACAGACTTATTGGGTAGTGAAAAAGTATCAGAATTTGCATCTCAACTTGGTTTAAGTGAGGATAGTGCAAAAGGTGCCTTGGCTGATGTTTTACCAAATTTAATTGACAAAGCTACTAGTGGAGAAGACTCTTTAATAGGAAGTATGTTAGATAAAGTAGGTGGAGTTGATGGTGCTATGGATATGATAGGTAAAATGTTTAAATAATCAAGAGTTGAGAATTGAAAATTCAAAATATAATTTTTTGGGTTTTTATATTCTCTTTTTTGGATGCTACTGAATTAAAAATTGCTACATATAATGTAGAAAATCTTTTTGATATGAGATATAATGGTACAGAGTACCAAGAGTATATTCCTTATAAACATAACTGGACAAAAAAAAATCTAAATATAAAATTAACTAATATATCTGAAGTTATTTGTGATATAAATGCTGATATTATAGGACTTCAAGAGATAGAAAATAGTAATGCTTTAAAACTTTTGCAAAAATCTCTCAAAAGATATGGTTGTAATTATAAATATAGTGCTATAACTCATAAACCAAGAAGTGCTATTCAAATTGCATTGCTTTCCAAAATTCCTATACAGAGTAAAAAAGATATAGTAGTTACAAAATTATGGGGCATAAGAGATATATTAGAGGTAAAATTTATTATTGATAATAGACCTTTATATATTTTTGTTAATCATTGGAATTCAAAAAAATCTTTGGATAAAAAAAGAATATCTTCTGCTTTGGCTCTAAAAAAAAGAATTTTGGGTTTACCTAGAGATAGTGAATATATTATATTGGGAGATTTTAATCTTAATTATAATGAATATAGTGTAAATTATATATTAAAATCAATGATTAGTAAAGATAAAATGACAAGAGAGTGTGATATTAATAAGAACTCTTTTTTTCATTATAATTTATGGTTAGAAAAGCCTATATATCAGAGATGGAGTCATAATTTTTATGGTAATAAGCAGACTTTAGATTCTATATTAATACCCTATAGTTTATTGGATGGCAGAGGTATTGATTATATAGATAATTCATTTGATGTTTTAAAAAAGAGTTATCTTTTTCACTCTAAAGGGTATATCTTGCGTTGGGAATATAAAAAAAGTAGGCATAAAGGAGTAGGCTATTCTGACCACTTACCTATTTTTGCAAGATTTTCTACTTCTATACCTTATATAAAATCAAACTGTTCTATTGTTATAGGAACTATAAAAGATTTATATAAAAATAGTATTAAATTACCTCTTTTACTTAAAAAAGTCAAAGTTATATCTAAAAGTAAAAATATTGTAGTTATTAAACAAAATCAAAATAGTATCTCTATATATGGTATTGATAAAGAGTTAGATTTAGGTAAAGAGTATGATATTATTGTATATAAGAGGAAATTTTATAAAAATTCTTATGAAATAGTTGATTTTGAAATTAATAAGAGATATATAGAGTAGGATTAGTTCCTACTCTAGTTATTATTCATCTATTTCTCTACCATTTGTAGGTTGAATTGGTCTATTATTCTTTTTAGCTATCTGTTTGCTCATAGCTTCAATTTGTGCTTTTGATGCAGTTTGAGGAGTTTTTAATACAAACCATTTTACCTGTTCACTACAAGGTGGTGTAGTCAAAGAACCCATAAATTTATAATAATCTTTATTTACTGGCATAACCACATTTAGATATTCTTGAGAGAATTCTAAAGCTTTTTCTTTGTTATGTTCTAATGGAAAAGATTTAATAATTTTTCCTAGAGTAGGATTTGCCGACCCCTCTACAAACATTACTGCAATTACAGCCAATTTACCATCTTTTGTTGCATGAACAAAATGTGCTTCCATAGGAAAAGATTTTCCATTAATGTGATTTTCACTTGGTGTATGAAAGTGGAACTGTTTTAGTTCATAAGGTACACCATCAATAGTAAATATATTTCCATTTTTAACATTTACTTGAACAGCATGACCATTATCAATTATATTTTTAGAACCTTGAGTATATTTTAAATCTAATGGAGGTAGATTAATATCTTTTGTAGGTACTACATTGATAGGAGTTTGTTGTTTACCTTCTGAACACATTTTAAATTTTTCATTTAATTGACCCCAATGTTCAGGTGCAACATCTCCACTATATCCCCAATGTTTGGTATGGTGTTCTGCTTGTTTTGTTGCCTCTTTTGCCTTTGGCGTTTCGTCTGCACATCCATTCATCAATAATATTGCTGAAACTGCAATAATTGATAATTTAAAAATTTTTTCCATTCTTATCCTTTTAAATTTATTAAGTCTCTATTATATCAAGTTTAATTATGAATTGCTCTTATATAATTATGTTAATTTATTAATTTTATATATTTATTTATATTGAATAGATATATAAATAGATATAATTTCATAAAAAGGTAATAAAATATGAATATAATATTTGGTCCAATAAACTCAAGAAGATTTGGTAAATCATTGGGTATTGATTTGTCTCCAACTAAAAAACAATGTAATTTTGATTGTTTATATTGTGAGCTTGAACCAGCTAAAACTATGGATAGATATATAGATATAATATCTGTAGATGAAATTATAAAAGAGCTTACAATAGCACTAAAAATTCATAAAGATATAGATGTTATAACTATTACGGCAAATGGAGAGCCTACGCTATATCCATATTTGTATGAGTTAATGGTAGAATTAAATAAAATAAAAGGGGATATAAAAACTTTAATACTTTCAAATGGTAGTACTATTTATAAGTCAAAAATACAAGAAGCATTAATGTTATTTGATAGTGTAAAATTATCTTTAGATTGTGCAACAGATAGATGTTTAAAAAAATTAGATAGAGCTTATATAGGTATATCTATTGATAATATCAAAAAAGGTATGTTGGATTTTAGAAAAAAATATAATAAATCTTTGGTTATAGAGATTTTATTTGTTAAAAATATTAATAATAAAATTGATGAGATAGTATCTTTGGATAAATTTTTAATAAAATTAAATCCGACTCGTATAGATATAGGGACAATAGATAGACCACCTGCTTATAAAGTAGAATCACTTAGTTATGAAGAGCTTAGAGATATATCTTTGCAATTTAGTTCAGCATTACCTATCTATATAGCTTCTCGTAAGAAAGTTATAAGTAAACCATCTTTTTATACCAAAGAGGAGATTATAGATACTATTAAAAAACGCCCATTAACCCAAGATGATATAGATGTACTTTTTGATAAAGAAAGTAAACTAATATTAAAAGAGCTAATAAATAGTAATCAATTAAAAATTGTAAGTAGTAGTGGTTATAATTTTTTTGTAATAAATGAGTAAAAAAAATAAAAAACTCTTGACATTTTAGAGTTTTTTGTCTATAATCGCACTCCAATTTAATTATTAACTATTCCGGATTAGCTCAGCGGTAGAGTAGGTGACTGTTAATCACTTGGTCGCTGGTTCGAATCCAGCATCCGGAGCCATATAATTTAAACTTCTTTTGAAGACTCCTTGTTTCTGTTCCGGATTAGCTCAGCGGTAGAGTAGGTGACTGTTAATCACTTGGTCGCTGGTTCGAATCCAGCATCCGGAGCCATTGTTTATATCGACTCCTTTTATAATTTTATTTATAAGTTTTATTTTCAGAAAATATATTATTGAATTTATTTGGTATAGGAGAAGGTTTTCCCTCTCTTACAAATACTAATAATATATTCATATTGAAAATATTTTTATTTTTTTGATTATATATCTCTTGTTTTAAAAGTACAGAGACAGCTTTTTTCTTAATAACTGTTGTAGTTACTTCTAGTATTTCTCCAAGTTTTGCAAAGCCTAAAAATTCAGCTTCTATATTTCTAACAACAAAACCACTTTTATCTCCATCTAGTGGCATTATATCTTGTTTGAAAAATATTTCGCTTCTTGCTCTTTCGCAATATTTAATATAGTTAGTATGATATACAATGCCACCAGCATCTGTATCTTCGTAATATACTCTTATTTTCAATTTTCTCTCTCTTGGATTTTTTCTTTTTTGTTTTTTTTTCTCTTTTTAATCTTTTTGAGATACTCTTTTGCAGTTAGCTCTTTGCCTTCACTAATTACATGTGTAGCGATACCTCTTTTGCAAAGCTCTTTTGCATCCATCCAATAGTCTTGTCCTATTAACATCTTTTCAAACTCTTTATGTGTTAGAAATCCTTTTTTAACTATAAGGTCATAGAAAAATTTTTCTAATTTTTTAGCAGTGTGGTCAACATAAGTTTTAACCTCTCCACCTTTGCCTTGTGAGCCATGTGAATAGGTATGAAACATCAAATCTGAATATGGATAGATTACTCTTTTTTCTGCCATACAAAATAGTAATGCACCCATACTATAACCTTTGTTATCTAAATAAGATATAGTTCTTTTGTAAAATTTTTCTTCTATTATATTATAAAATTGTTGACCCTCATTAACCAGTCCTCCACCAGAGTTTATCATAAGTTCTAAATAATCTTTTTCAGATGCTTCTCTTAGTCCATTAAATACGGCATGCAGACCTTTTTTAAGTTCAAAAAATCGTCCTATATAGACTCTATATCTTTTATGTTTGGGAATTATCTCATAGATATTTTTTTCTTTGTTTATAACTCTTTTTTTTTCAGGAATGGTTTCTATATATAAAGTGTGCTGTTCGCTACTCAACTCTTTTTTTACATCTATCATACTATTTTCTCCTGTTTTTTGACTTATCTAATTATACCCTATTTATACTCTATAAGTTTACTTTATTGACAAAGTTAATTTATTGTTTATATTTATTTAAATGTTTCTTTATGTTAATATTCATGAATATTTATATTATATAGAGGATTTTAATGAAAAAAGTATTAGTTATAGATACAAATAATAGTACAAATTCTATTATAGCACAAGCATTAATAAATAGGTATTTAAATAATATCAAAGCATATAGTAAAGCATTAAAAGAGCCTAAAGAGGTTCATCCTAATACTATAAAAGCTCTTGAGTTACAAAAGGCTTGGAGTGATGAGTATTATAGTAAAGGATTTGATGCGTTTTTGGATATAGATTTTGATTTAATTGTAATTGTTAGTGATATTGAGGATATTACAGATAGATTTCCTAAAAGAGTTGAGATTATATCAGTAGTATTTGATGAACCTATTGAGGATAATTTAGAGACTTTTATAGATGTTACAAATAAAATAAAAGAGAAACTTTTGCCTATTGTTCGTAAAAAATTATCTTAGATTGGATATAATTAATAAAAATAAATTCGATTAAAGATATTATATGAAAAAAGAACAAAATTTTAGAACAAAAATTATTGGTGGGAAATTCAAAGGTAAATTTATTGAAATTCCAAATATTTCAACAACTAGAAGTTCAAAAAATATTTTAAAAGAGTCACTATTTAATACTTTACAGTTTGATATTATAGATAAAAATTTTGTTGAGGTATTTTCAGGAAGTGGCTCTATAGGCTTGGAGGCTTTGAGTAGAGGTGCTAGTAATTGTTATTTTATCGAGTATAATAAAATAGCTTATAGAGTATTACAACAAAATATAAAACAGTTAGACTCTAGTAAATGTCACTATATTTTTGGTGATAGTTTTGAAAAGTTTGATATAGTATTAGATATGTTAAAAAATAGTAATAAAAAGACATATTTTTATTTTGACCCTCCTTTTTCTACTCGTGATGGTATGGATGATATATATAATAAAACAGTAAATTTAATAAAAAAAATAGATACAAAAATGTGTGAAATGGTAATCGTAGAGCATATGAGTAAACTTGATATGCCTGATAGTATAGGTGAGTTAAAACAGTATAAAAGAAAAAAATTTGGTCGCTCTTCTATGACATATTATATTCCAAAAGATAGTGATATATGAAATCAAAAGAGCATATAGCCCTCTTTATAGATAGTGATAATATTTCTCATAGGGCATTAGAGGGGATAATTAATGAACTTAGTAAATATGGAGTTGTAAATATTCGTCAAGCTTATGGTAACTGGACAAAAGATAATCTCAAAAACTGGGAAGAGAAACTTTTGGAATTTGCTATTAAGCCTATACAACAGTTTGATTATAGTAAAAATAAAAATGCTACAGATATTTTGATGACAATTGATGCTATGGATATGTTACATACTAAAAATATAGATGCTTTTGCATTTGCTACTAGTGATAGTGATTTTACTCCTGTAGTTATGCGTATCCAGCAAGAGGGTATAAAAGTGTATGGTTTTGGAGAAAAAAAGACACCAAAAGCTTTTATGGTTGCTTGTTCTCAATTTATTTTTACTGAAAAATTAATGAGAGCAGATAGCAGTAATAACCAAGAGTTAGCCCATTCATCAAAAAAACAGTTTAAGGATTTAAAATCTGATAAATGGTTATTAAATATACTAAAAAATGCTCATCAACAAACGATGGATGAGTTTGGATGGTCAAATCTGGCTGATATGGGAACTTATATTAGTAATAATAGCTCTTTTTCTCCCATTAATTATGGATATAAAAAACTTAGTGAGCTACTTCGTGCTATAGATATTTTTGATATATATATGGATGAAGAGAGTAAACAGATGAGTGTTAGAGACAAAAATTATAAAGCATAAAATTAATATATTTTTCTTATTAAAATTGGTATTAATCTGTTATAATATGTAATTAAATTAAAGGATGGATAAATGAAACAACTAATATTTATACTACTAGTATGCAGTATAACCTTTCTCAATGCAATGACCAAAAAAGCAAATATGGATGCAATAGATGATTGGGAATATAATGCTACTAAAGTTACAGATAGTAAAAATAGAAACCTCCCTATAAAAGCTTCTATAGGTGGTAAAGCTATGGTAAATAGTATGCCACCACCAGTATTAACAGCTCCTGCTATGATGCCAAAAAAGTTAGGTCTCTCTGTAGGTGGTGCAAAAGATACTAATAATTTTAAAGCCAATATAGAAAATGGTTATTTACCAAAATTAAACTCAATTACATATGAGGGACAGTTTTATAATCATTACTTTGATACAGGATTAGATGGTAAAGAGTGCAAGAGTCTATTTTGTCCAAGTTACTCATCAGCCAAGAGGAAAAATATATTTTCAGATGAAAAAGAGTATTTTTTATCAGTTGGGCTTAATTCTGGTATAGATACCAAAAAATTTAAAAGAAAAAAATTAAATCTAGTTGTAGTTTTGGATATATCAGGCTCTATGGGTAGTAGTTTTGATACATATTATTATGATAAAAATGGTAATAAAATAGAAAATAAAGAGCAGGAAAAGAAAAAGAAAATAACTATAGCTACAGAGTCTATTGTAGCTATGCTTTCACATCTAAAAGATGATGATAGAGTAGGTATTGTACTTTTTGACCATAATGCTTATTTGGCAAAACCTCTAAGAGCTGTAGGTAAAAGTGATAAAAAAGCTATTAGAGACCATATTTTAGCACTCAAAGAACAAGGTGGTACAAATTGGAGTGCAGGATATAAAAAGGCTTTGGAACTATTTGATAGTATAGATTTAGATAGTAAATATGAAAATAGAATAGTATTTTTAACAGATGCAATGCCAAATAGTGGAGAGCTTAGAAAAAATAGACTTTTTGGTATGGCAAAAAAAGCTAGTGAAAAAGGAATACATACCACTTTTGTAGGAATAGGAGTTGATTTTAATACTGATTTAGTAGAGTATGTATCTAAAACAAAAGGTGCAAACTATTTTTCTGTTCACTCTGCAAATGAGTTTAAAAAACGACTAGATAAAGAGTTTGATTATATGGTAACTCCATTGGTTTATGATTTAGTTCTCAAATTAGATAGTAAAAAGTATAAAATAGATGCAGTTTATGGTTCACCTGAGGCAAATTTAGCTACTGGTGAAATTATGAGAGTAAATACTCTATTTCCATCAAGTAGTGAAAATGGTAAAACAAAAGGTGGAATAATACTTCTCAAACTTAAAAAAATAGCAGATGGTAATGATGATATTCGATTGAAAGTAAGCTATAGTGATGTTAATGGTAAATCATATTCCAATGAACAGAGTGCAAAATTTAAAAACAAAGATACTTATTATGATAATACAGGTATAAGAAAAGCAATACTTATAAGTGATTATGTAACTATTATGAAAAATTGGCTTATAGATGCAAGAGCAGGATGTAATGATAATGTTAAATGGATAATGCAAGAGTATCCTGCAATTATGAAAAGATGTTTGATTTTTCCACCAAAGAGACCAATATATCCAACTATAAAAACATGGGAAAGAAAATCTTGTAAATTAAAAGTATCAGATGGATATAAAAAGCTTTTTCAAACATTTAAAAAATATTATGTAAAAGAGATGCAAAAAATAGGTGATGAGTCACTTCAAAAAGAGTTAGATATTATAAATATATTACTCCAACAAAAAAGTGAAGCATTTGATACTAAAACTCACGATGATTGGCAGTTTGTGCAAGAATGATGAATTGGGGAATTTTATTATCAGTTGGTATGGGAGGCTTTTTTGGTGCAATACTTCGTTTCTCTATATCTGGATGGATACAAAAGAGTTCAGGCTCTCTGTTTCCATTTGGAACTTTGGGTGTTAATATATTAGGTAGTTTTGTTATTGGTTTTCTGTTTTTATATTTTCAACATATCAATCTATCTATGCACCAAAAGGCAATATTTGTAACAGGATTGCTTGGAGCATTGACTACTTTTTCTACATTTTCATGGGAAACTTTATTTATGTTTCAAACAGGATTATGGAACAAAGCATTATTAAATATTGGACTTAATATATTTTTATGTCTAGGTGCTACATTTTTAGGAATGTTGATTTTTAAAAAAATTTATGGAATTTAGAGGTGTTGGTGGAGTATAGCAGGTTCGAACTGCTGACCTCTTCGCTGCCAGCGAAGCGCTCTCCCAGCTGAGCTAATACCCCTTGATTTGTCGAAAATATTTTATCTTGTTTTTACTTATTTTTTCTTTATTTATGATTTGTAAAGTGGTATTATCCTATGATAATGAAAAATTTTTATAGGATAAAAAATGAAATTTTCATTTGTAACGCTTTTCCCTAATATTATAAAAGGTTATTTCTCAGATTCTATACTTTTTAGAGCTATTTCTCAAAATCTTATATCTATTGATTATATTAATCCTAGAGATTATACTATAGATAAACATAATCGTGTAGATAAACCTATTATTGGTGGAGGTGCAGGTATGTTAATGACACCTCAACCTCTATTTGATACGATTGATGCTATTAAAAATAGTTCAAAAGAGGCATATGTAGTAGTAGCTACTCCTGTAGGGAAACCTTTTAATCAAAGTGATGCCAAGAGATTAGCCAAAAAAGAGCATATAGTTTTTGTATCTGGTAGATATGAAGGAATAGATGAGAGATTTATAGAACAAAAAGCTGATGAGGTTTTTTCTATAGGTGATTTTATATTAACTGGGGGTGAGTTAGCATCTATGGTAATGTGTGATGCTATTGCTAGAAATTTAGATGGAGTATTAGGTAATAGTGACTCTCTTAATATTGAAAGTTTTGAGTTATCCTCTTTGGAAGCACCATCATTTACTAAACCAAAAAATTACTCCAAAAGTGAACCTCCTTCAGAGTTATTAAAGGGAAATCACGCTAAAATCTCGGACTTAAAAAATGCGATGGCTAAATGTAAAACCAAATACTTTAGACCCAATATGCATATTAGACTCAAATTGAGTGAGAGAAAAGATAAAGGTAAATCATGAGAAATAAATATATTGAGCAGTTTGAACAATCACAGTTAGAGAACAAAAGTGTTCCAGAGTTTAGAGCAGGGGATACACTTAGAGTCGCTGTTAGAATTAAAGAAGGTGAAAAAGAGAGAGTTCAAAACTTTGAGGGTGTATGTATAGCTCTTAGAGGAACAGGAACAGGTAGAACTATGACTGTTAGAAAAATTGGAGCAAACTCTATTGGAGTTGAGAGAATTTTCCCAATTTATTCTGAAAGTATTGAAAGTATTACAGTATTAAGAAGAGGTAGAGTTAGAAGAGCAAAACTTTTCTATCTTAGAGGTCTTAAAGGTAAAAAAGCTAGAATTAAAGAGCTTAGAAGAAAATAGTTATAAGGCTCCTTTAGCTTTTTTTAGCTGGAGGTGGCTTTTTCTCACACTCTTTATTTTGAGGGGCTTATCCCTCAACTTCTCCTAAACAATATAAGTTATAATTCTTACTATGAAAAACAAACCCACACCATTTATTATACAAAAAATATTTAGACGATTATTAATTATTACTCAATTTCTATTAGTATTTTTATTTATACTATTTGAAGAGATTATATGGGAAAGATTAGCCGAACCTATATATCATAAAATTCAATCTTTAAAAATTCTACAAAAGTTACAACTATTTATAAATAAAACCAATAGATATATAATATTGGCTATTTTTATATCTCTATTATTTAGTGTTGAGATAGCAGGATTGACTGCTGGTATATTTTTTGTTCAAGGAAAAGTGATTTTTGGAACTCTTTTATATATGATAAAGATACCAATAGCTGGATTTACTTTTTGGCTTTTTAGGGTTTCTAAAAATAAATTATTGAGTTTTGAGTGGTTTAGTTGGTCTTATAATCAATTAATGAGAGGAATAGATTGGCTTAAATCAACAGATATTTACCATAGTTCTATATCTATTATGTCAAATATTAAATCTAAATTCAAAAAAATAAAACAGAAATATTTTTCAAAAGAGAGTAGTTTTATAATAGAACTCAAACTTTTGTATAGATATATAAAAAATTTAAAAAATAGGAAAAAAATGTGACAAAATATGTACTTTTTGATACAGAGACAACAGGAAATCAAGATGAAGATAGAATTATTCAAATAGGTGCTATGGTAGTAGATAGTAAAGGTGGCATAGAGGTTTATGATGAGTTATGTTCTACAGATATAGATATAAAAGTAGAGGCAATGGAGGTACATAATATTACTCCAGAGTTATTAGATGGTTTGGGAAGTTTTAAAGCTACTAGATTTTATAATGATTTACAGAGTTTAAACAATAATTCAAATTATCTTATAGCTCATAATCTCAAATTTGATTTAGGTATGCTTGAAAAAGAGGGTTTTGAAAATCATATGCAACTTATAGATACTTTAAGATGTTCTAAACATTTAATGCCAGACTCTCCATATCATCGTTTACAATATTTTAGATACTCATTAGGACTTTATAAACAAGAGAAACAAGAGGCACAAAAGTATAATATAGAGATAAAAGCTCATGATGCTTTAGGAGATGTATTGATTATGAAACTACTTTTATCTAAACTTGTATCGCTTGTAAAAAAGAAGTATCCCTTATCTCATCCAATGAAAAAATTGGTAGAGCTTACCAAACAGCCTGTTATGCTTAAAACTTTTAGATTTGGTAAATATAATGGTAAAGATATAGAAGATGTTGCTCATCAAGATATGGGATATATCAAATGGATGTATAAGAATATGGATTTGGATGAAGATATGTTGTTTACATTAGAAAATATTATAGAAAGATATAGCTAATTTTCCACAAAAAAGTGATATAGTAACAAAAAAAATAAAAGAGATAATTATGAAAAAAATATTAATGTTAATAAGTATAGCTATTTTGAGTTTGGTTTATGCACAAGAACCTATACAGATTATAGATAAACCAATTGTTTTTAAACAACAGAGAATAGATATGACAAAAGAGTATATCAAAAAGCATTATGGTTTAGATGTTGATAATATAGAGATAACTCCAGAGATTATTGTACTCCATTGGACTGCTGATATGAGTTTTGATAAATCATTTAACCGATTAAAACCACAAAAGCTTTTTTCTGATAGAAAAGATATTGCAAATGCTAGTTCCTTAAATGTTTCAGCTCATTTTTTAGTAGATAGAGATGGTACTATATATCGGCTTATGCCCGAAAATTGGATGGCACGACATGTAATAGGTTTGAACTATTGTAGTATTGGTATAGAGAATGTTGGAGGTAAAAATAATAAAAAAGAGGATTTGACTCCTCAACAGTTAAAATCAAATATAAAATTAGTTAGATATTTAAAAGAGAAGTATCCTACAATTACTAAATTAATAGGTCATTATGAGTATAAAGAGTTAGAAGATAGTGAATTTTGGTTAGAAAAAGATAAGAATTATAGAACAGATAAACGAGACCCTGGTAAAAAGTTTATGAGTGCTGTTCGTCAAGAAGTTTGGGATTTGAATTTAACAAAATAGCCATAGTTAAGAAATAACTATGGTCTTTTTTTTAATTTCTATAGGTTTGATAGTATCTTTGTCTAATAGCTTGGGCTAATAGATGCACAGACATTACATAGTAGTCTCTAGGATTATATCTTGCTATTGCATAGAAATTTTTTGTTCCCCACCATAACTCATCTCTATCATAATGGCTTAGTTTTATTAAACATACAGGACCTTTGTATCCATAAAAATTATTAATAGGTCTCATTCCTAATGACCTTAGATAAGATTGAGAGTATTCTGTTTTATAACCTGTTTTAACTCCATATAGTCTTTTTTTAGGATAAGTTACTCTTACTGCTACAGGGATATTTGGGTTCCATTTTCCTTTTTTAACAAAAAAGTTAGCTGTACTTCCAATTGCATCGGCTGGATTAAATAAATCGGCTATACCATCTCCATCAAAATCAACAGCATACTCTCTAAAAGAATCAGGCATAAATTGAACAATACCAAATGCACCACCATAAGAGCCTTTTATTGCCAAAGGGTTCATTCTTTGTTCTTTTGTCAATAGTAAATATGCTTCTAACTGTTTGGTAAAAAAGTCGGAGCGTTTTTTATATTCTAATGATAAAGAGGTAAGTGCATCAATTACTCTATGTTTTCCTGTATCTCTACCAAAATTGGTTTCTACTCCAATAATTCCTAATATATATTCAGGTGCTACTCCATATATAAATGCAGCTTTCTCTAAATAGTACCTATAGTTTCTCCAAAATCTAACTCCATTATTAATCCTATCTTCTGTTGCAAATTTTGGATATTTATCCCATGAACCAACAGTATTTGGTTTTAGAGTTGTTTTCGCTGTTCCAAATACATTATATTTTTTGAGTGCTTTTACATCACGATTTACACTAGAAAATAGTCCATATAGATAATCTCTTCTAAAATGATATTTATTAATCATCTCATCTATAAATTTTCTTAGTTTTGGATTATTGGCATAAGTTCCCATTAAATAAGGACTGTGAATATTAGCTATAGGAGATACTTGTTGTTGTGGTTGTTGTTGAAACTGTTGAGGTTGTGTTATTACAGTTGGTTCTTCTTGTATTATAATAGGTTCTCTTTGTGAGATAACTGTTTGTGCAGTTCCTCTAATTACAATAGTTGGTTGTTTTTTAGGTTGTGTCTCCCTTTTGACACAACCATTACTCAAAAGTAGTATAGATATGAGTATAACAATCTTTCTATATTTCATGATAAAATCCTTTGTTTTTTTAAATTTTACCATAAAAAGCTGAGTTAGAAAAACAAAAACAGTTATAAGTAGTTATTTTTAAATTCTACATATCTTCTAGCAGAAGCATATAACTCTTCGACTTCGGCATCAGTTAACTCTCTAACTACTTTAGCAGGACTACCTATAATTAGGCTTCTAGGAGGGAATTTTTTGTTTTTGGTGACTAAACTTCCAGCTCCTACTATTGACTCTTTGCCAATTACTGCACCATCAAGGATTGTAGCACTCATTCCTATTAAACAAGCATCTTCTATAGTACATCCATGTAACATTACTCTATGTCCAACTGTTACATCATTACCTATTATAGTAGGATTACCATCACTCATATCATCTTTTTTGTGATGAGTAACATGTACCATAGATAGGTCTTGAATATTACTTCTATCTCCTATTTTAATATAATGAACATCACCTCTTACAACACATCCAAACCATACTGCACTATCTTCTCCCATTTCAGTTCTACCTATAACTGTAGCACCTTTGGCTATCCAAGCATTTTTACCTAATTGTGGTGTCCATCCTTTATAAGGTATTGTCATTTTTTATCTCCTTTACTTTTTTAGCTAGTCTTGTAATATATTTTGGTCTCTTTTTTTGTGATTTATTATATAGTTTTGTCACATAATTTTCCAATATTTCATGACTATTTATTATTTTATCTTTGCATTCTAACTGTTTATACTCACCATTACTTTTTAATTTCCATCTAAGTTTACAATCTTGTAGTTGTAAAAATAGTATCTGTCTTATTTTTTGTTGTAAAGGGGTATCTGTAATTGGTGTCATAATTTCAATTCTACGAACCAAATTTCTTGGCATTAAATCAGCACTAGATATATAACACTCATTTTTATCATGTTTAAAGTAGTAAATTCTTGGATGTTCAAGATATTTTCCTATTATAGAATAAACAGATATATTTTCACTAATATCTTTTATATTTGGTCTAAGAGTACATATTCCTCTAATAATTAATTCAATTCTACAACCTTGCATAGATGCTATATATAGTGCTTGTATAATATTTGGGTCAACTAGAGAGTTTGCTTTGAGTATAATTAAACCCTCTTCTTTATAAGAAGCTTCTTTTTCTATTAGAGATAGTAGTTTAGGTTTTATATCAGTAGGTGCTAATATTAATTTTTTGAGTGAGCTATGATTTGAAAATCCAGTAATAAAGTGAAAAAATTTAGTAGCATCTATATTAAATTCTGGTTTTGTTGTAAAATAACTTATATCGGTATATATTCGTGCTGTTGTTGGATTATAATTTCCAGTTCCTAAGTGTAAATAACCTTGAAGTTTATTTCCCTTTCTTTTAGTTATTTGTGTAATTTTTGCATGAACTTTTAATCCAGTTATTCCATATATAACATGTGCTCCTGCATCTTCTAATGCTTTTGCCCAGTGTAGATTATTCTCTTCATCAAATCTTGCTTTGAGTTCTACTAATACAGTTACCTGTTTTCCTTCTTTTGATGCTCTAATAAGAGCTTTTACAATAGGTGAATTTTTTCCTACTCTATATAGAGTCATTCTCATAGATAAAGTATTTGGGTCTTTGGATGCTTCATCTATAAATCTAACTATAGGGTCA
>Ga0256828_1000112_pt1 | contig 53365 bp, 59 predicted proteins | sample CV88metaG_FD_185993 | JGI IMG/M metagenome (GOLD analysis project Ga0256828, IMG submission 185993) | Hydrothermal vent microbial communities from East Pacific Rise, Pacific Ocean - CV88 | ecosystem: Environmental > Aquatic > Marine > Hydrothermal vents | place: Pacific Ocean: East Pacific Rise...
AAATATTTCGCCTCTATCAAAGTAAACAAAAATAACAATAAAAATATAGGATTTTTCATAAAAAAGAAGCCTTGGTAACTTATTGAAACGATCCTTTGATCCTCTCAATAAATCACCCCTCCCAAAAGGGGAGAAGTAACTAAATAATTAAGCACCAGGAACGTGTTGTCTGTGCTCAACTGAGTATGTAAAGGTAGGTGTTGTCAAGTTCTCAATATACTTGATGAATTTACCTGTTTCAGACTCATAGATACCAATACGTCCGGTAGTCCATTCAGAGATCATTGTCCACTTACCGTGGTTTGCAGGCTCTGCATGAAGCAATCTTGGTTGTACAGGATCTTTTACTGCTGCACCAACTTTATCCGGCATAGGTAAAATTTTCTCTTTACCGAATGCTTTTTCATTCACGGCTACTCTTTCATGTTGGGTAGCATCCCACTCTTGAAGTACTTTTTTCGTTTTCGCATCGATCAATTGACCTTTGGTTTTACCGACTTTAATGATTCTGTCAGTTTCAAGTGTCTCTTTATTGATCAAGTGAACTTCATTATACTTATCCGGTTTACCGAGTACACAGTCAGACCAGATCCAAGGAGTATCCTCACCTGTACCTACAAACAGACCACCACCTGCTGTTGGTACTTTTTTAACCACTTTCCAGCTTGGAGACTCCCAGATAACAACGGAACCGAAGTTCATAGAGTTCGTAGCATTAAGCTGTTTACCCATTTTTTTGTTGAACCAGCTTGAACCCTGACCTGGGTGCGGCTTAGACTTTTTACCTGTATGCACTTTTGCTGCAAGTGTTTTAGTCTTAAAGTCAACAATACCCATAAGATCTGAACCTTGAGATGCAATCATAAAGTAACGACCAAAGTCTTCACCTTCATTTTCATTCAAGAAACAGTCATGCAGGATCTTACCGATATTTGGAATATCTCCAACGATCGGGAATCCTTCTTTAGAGTAATCGATAATATAGGTATGCCCAGCATCTTTCAATGCCATTGCAAAGTATGGCCCATACGGAGTATCTGCGATCCCTGCGACTCTTGATGGTCCAATTTGTCCGTCAGGATCGATAACACGACTTGTATCATATACTTTTAGAGGCTCAAGTGTATGTGCATCACAAAGTACTGCACCACCCGGATTATAGTTACCTGCTAAGATATATTTACCGTCTGGAGATACTGCAAGACCTCTTGACTCTTGACCAACTTGAACAGATGCCAATGCCGGTTGTCCAGGTGCTGCGATATCAAACATTGTTAATTTACCTGAACGTGAAATAGAATAAGCATATCTAGGATCATGTTTATTGGTCACTGTTACGTGAACCGCAAATCCTGCTTTATGTCGGGAAAGTACTTTACCTGTTGTAGAATCAATAAAGTCAACCAAAGAGGCATCTCTTTCTGTTGCAAATGTAATATCTCTTACATCTTTAACATCTGCTGCTTTTGGATATTTTTTAGCCAAAGCTTCTCTGTCAGCCAATTTTGTCCAAGATTTATGTACTTCATCAAAACTTAGTGTTAACTCCACTGTATTTTTCCAGTCCATTAACCAGTCAACCATTCCTGCTGCATCATCTTTTGAGAATTTTGCATTCCATGCAGGCATAGCAGTATTATCTCTACCGTTTAAAATAGTTTCGGCAAGGAATTCTCTACTTTTCTTCTTAAGTGCTTTAGGTCTAAGGTCTGAACCGACACCACCCTGGTGAATAGGTCCGTGACACCCTTGACACTCTTTTTCAAACATTTTAGCAAAGTCCATATTAGATGTACCGGCCATAGCCATTGTTGCTGCCAAACTTGTTGCTGCAGCCAAACTCAAGAGTTTATTTAATTTCATTCTTCTCTCCTTTAATATCTTTGGATTTAAACTTTATTTAAAGTCTATCCAGATAGAATCGCGAGTCTTATTTTAAGACAACTCACACACAATTTGAGGACTCTACCCAGTCCTCATGTTCCCTCTTTCGCCAATTTATAAAAATTGCTTCCAAGTGTAACATCTATTTACTTAAGTAAATTATATAATAATCATCAAATTCAATGATGACACGCTATTTGTTAAGTCTCTTCTTTTCACTGGCATAGATCCAGAACATTGGTAAAATGATTATCGTATGTAAAAAGATAGTCAGTGTCAAAGGCCCTTGGTTTAACATACCAAAGAAACTCGGCACGACATCCGTAAATTGATCTATCATGATTTCTCCTTTAAAATTTAGATATGGGAGATCCCCATATCTTTATGCTTGTACTCTTTTAGCCTGAGAACCTATACTTAACAGATCCCAAACCAAATAGAGGAACCCTACAAATGTTACAACACCCATAATAGCTCTCCACATCTGTGCTTGAACATACCAAGGCAACTCTTGTGCCACAAAGAATGCATTCCATCCTGCACCAAGCTCAGCTCTTTCAATAAGTACCTGCTCATATCCTGCAATTGTAAGTGCTACAGTCATACCTACTACACCAAAAGTGATGAGGAAGATCGCCATTTTAGATTTAAAGGTTGATCTCAACTCTTTCACACCGTAGGCGTATTGTACACCCATATACATCATTCCGATAAGGATCGTTGCATAGGCTCCAAAGAACGCCAAGTGCCCGTGTGCCGCAGTAAACTGTGACCCGTGTGTATAGATATTTACTTGTGGTAATGTATGGAAGAATCCCCAAATACCAGCCCCAAGGAAGTTACCGAATGCATTGGTGACGATCCAAGAGAGTGCCGGAGTATTATTGGCAACTGTACCAGGCTTACCTTCTGCATGTGCTGCACCTTGTTCTTTACCCCAATCATAGAGTACGTGAACGAACATTGCAATAAGAGGTACAGGCTCTAAAGCTGAGAACAATGCACCAATTTCCCACCAGTACTCAGGTGTACCGATCCAGAAATAGTGGTGACCCAAACCAAGGATACCTGAACCAAAAAGCATAAGAACTTCGATCCATAACCACATTTCAACGATCTCACGTTTAGCACCGATAATCTTGATAAGTGCATATGCGGCAAGTGTTCCTACAAATACTTCCCATGTTGCTTCAACCCAAAGGTGTATAACCCACCACCACCAGAATTGATCCATAGAAATATTGTCTGTAAAGAACATACCTGCTATATACAGACCAGCAAGTGCCAGTAAGTTAGCTACCATCACTGTCATGATCCCTGTCTGCTTACCTTTTAAATAAGTAAAGAAAACATTTGCATAAAAGATCAAAACAACTACAACAATACCGATATCAGCCCATCTTGGCGCTTCAATATACTCTCTACCTTCATTGATAAGCCAAATTGTACTCTCTTTACCTGGACCTACCTGGATAAAGATATAGACAAGTACAACCACTGTAACAGCTGCAGTAAGTACCCAGAAACCTAATTTTCCAAGTCCCATTGCCACACCTTCGTGCCCAGTTTCATCAGTAAGCATGAAGTAAACTGAACCGATCATTGCATAAAGCATCCAAACTACAAGTGCATTAATGTGCACCATTCTGGCTACCGAAAAGTCAAACAGTTCAAACAGGAATCCCGGAACTAAAAATTGTATTGCGGCAATAAGTCCCATTAGAAGTTGTGCACCAAAGAGTATGATCGCTACTCTGAAATACATCATCCCTAACTCTTTACCTTTGTTGCCCGCAAATTCATTTGTTTTAATACTAGTGAGCATTTGTGCCTCCTGCTTTGAATTGATCAACAGTTTTCGAGAAGTTTCTTGGGAAACCGTTGGTGTCGATACTACTCATATGTTTGAGGAATGCTACCAATCCTTTTGCTTCATCTGCTGTGATACCAAGATTCGGCATCATACGCGCATGAGTAGGATACTGTGAAGGGTGTTGCAAGAATTCAGCCATTGCTTCTTCGACTGTACTCTTTCCTGTCATACCTTGTAGCGGTCCGCCATTTTGCCATGCCGGATCTAACCACGCTTTTGTAAGGTCCGGTGCAAAATACGCTCCGTTTCCTAAAAGTGTGTGACAGTTCATACAGTTCTTTGCCTGAGAAGTCAATTTTCCAAGGTGCAGTAAATCAGCAGCCTCCTGTTCACTCCACTCTTTTCCAAAAAATGGTTGTTTCTCACCGATAACCGGTACCTCATGCCCTCTTTTTGCATCCATTTTATAATCAATATGATAATTGATTACTGTTGGAGCCGGCACCCTTTTGGTTACCCCGTTCTTAAGGTCTGCATCCGTACCCATACTGATCTGTCCTAACGTATCAAATGATAACCAAATAAGCAACATTGTTGCAAACCCTGTTACCCATGCTGCTGAACGTCGCCAAAATGGTATACTGGTCCAAACCGAAACATTTTCGTTAGCCATGTGTCCTCCTTTTATTTTGTATCTTCTATAATCTCATCTGCATCTTCATATCTTGCATCCCCTGCACTAATTAAATAATAATAAAGGTGAGGGATAAAAAGATATGCCAACATTGTAACCATCAGTACTTTAACAGTAAAGTGATTACTCTGTATCAGCATAGCAAAATCATAGAGAAAGTAAGTTTGTAATGCCCAAAACAGATATCCGACAGGCATCCATTTTTTGGAAAAATAACCCATTTTTGAGAGTGTTATGACTGCTGCATAAGCGACTCCAAAAACTAGCACAAGTGTTGATTCAATAAAGATAGGCAAGAATTGATCTAGCGCAATCTCAGGACGAATTATCAACGGTTCCATTTATGGCTCCCTGTTATATATCTATTTACTAAAAGGATCAAAACCTTAGAGCATAAAAGTATTATGACAGTTTAAAAAAGCCTTAGGATTGACATATATCAAGAAAATAGATAAAAATCATAAATTATGATGAAGAAGTTAAGTAATACTTATAATTATGTTTTAGAAGAAAAAGTTATAACTGCATCGTAATAGTCTATTTTACGATACATCTTGCGGAGAAGAAGGGTCTTGAATAATTGGGTGATACAAAATTATCTCCTTCTAAAGACCACTCTTTTGATTTTTGAATATTGACGATCTGTGCTACTTTTCGTTGCATTCTACTTTCACAGATAATAGGTAGATCCTTTTCAAAAGCTGCTTTAACCTCTTCCATTCTATTAATCGTAATAGCATAATGGGCACCTACCATCACAGCAATCACAAAAGAAACCCAAAAAAGTCCTTTTTTCACTGCTCCTTTTGCCATAAAAGGTCTTGTTGTTACAAATAGTGTAATAAGCAGTATAATACCGCCTAGTATAAGGTATGCACCCTCTAAAAAGAAAAAGTTTTTCATTGTGTTAGCCTAAATATTTATTTTATTTGAAACATCTTAACACACTTTTATTGTCAATCATATTGATATGTATCAATCGATTTTTAGACAAAACGCTCTATACTACTAAAAAATATAATTCTGGATAAGTAGGTTACAACATTATGGAATCATTTAAAAAATATCTTCCCATAGCCCTTTTTTTAGGCTTCTTGATCTTTGGTCTAGATGCTCTTCTTCAAAGTAAACCAAGCCAAAAAAATGAACGTGTCTATAAAACAGTACAAAAATACAGTCCCTACTATTTAGATAAACGTTTTGGCGGATTACAGATCATGAGTAAAGATGATCCTGAATTTAAAGAAAAACCTAACAATATGACTCTTTTCAAGGAATTTGAACGACTTGAACGTGAGTGGGGGCAAAAACATCTTAAAATAGAAAACAACCAACTTATAGTAATAGATAACAATGGTTCACAATTTACAACCCTTCCTCTTCAGGATCAAAAAGAGTTTGATTTTATACATCACTATTACGGGATATAAAAATGCTTGATATTGTCATTACACTTGTCTTTTCTATTGTCATGCTGGTCTTTATGGCATTTCCTGCTATGAAAATAGTAGCATGGATCAAACCCAAAACCGATTTTTCTGAAAAAGCCTATGACATTCTTCAAATCCTCCTTACTGTCATCCTCTCTTTACTGGTTGGACTTTTCCTCAAATTTGCATAACCGACGATTAACAACAATTTAGCTAAAATAATCCATTAATTTTAACATGCCTGTTGCATGTTTTGGAGTAAAGCAATGGATAAAGCAAAATATATCTGGATGGATGGTGAACTTACACCTTGGGATGATGCAAAAGTACACGTTCTCACACATACACTGCACTACGGAAACGGTGCTATAGAAGGGACAAAAGCCTATAAGACTGTAGATGGCAGATGTGCCATTTTTAAACTGAAGGAACATACACAAAGACTTCTCAATTCATCTAAAATGACATTGATGGATGTGCCGTTTACACTGGATGAGCTTAATGCCGCACAGGTAAAACTTCTGCAAGAGAACGAACTTTTTGACGGTGCATACATCAGACCACTTGTTTATTTGGGATACGGTGTAATGGGTCTCTACCATAAAGATTGTCCGGTAAATATCTCTATCTCTGCTTGGAAATGGGGAGCATACCTTGGAGAAGAGGGTTTAAAAAAAGGGATCAGACTTAAGATCTCATCTATGACAAGAACACCCAATACTTCAGGAATGGGTAAAGCCAAAGCCGTTGCAAACTACCTTAACTCACAGATGGCCAAATTTGAAGCTGTGGAGGCAGGGTATGATGAAGCTCTTCTACGAGATGACCAAGGGTACATCGCAGAAGCAAGCGGAGCCTGTTTCTTTATGGTAAGAGACGGTAAACTTATCTCTCCTCCAAGTGACAATACATTAGAATCTATTACTCAACAAACCATCATTGACTTGGCAACAGATATGGGAATAGAAGTGTTAAGAAGACGTATCACACGTGAAGAGATCTACATTGCCGATGAGGCCTTCCTTACAGGAACAGCCGCAGAAGTCACACCGGTCCGTGAAGTGGATGCGCGCATTATTGGGGCCGGTTCACGCGGACCGATCACTGAAAAATTACAGACTGCATATTTCGATGTAGTAGCAGGTAAAAATCCTGACTATATTCAGCATTTAACATATATTAACTAGCTCTAGCAGGCTCAGTTGCCTGCTTAACAATAACAGACAACTTTAAAACCTAACGGTTCTTAAAAGTTTATCTAAGAAAAAGGAAAATCATGCCTGCAGATATGAACGACTATTTTAAGAAAAAAAGACCTAGCAATAACTCAAACAATAAGAATAATATAGGTGGGGGAAACAGCTTTGAAAATCCTCTCGGTAATTTGCCAAAAGGATTACCGTCATGGTTACTTATATTAGCTGCTATCGCCTTTGCATTTTTTATTTTCAAACCATTTACTATTATTAATTCAGGTGAAGTAGGGATCAAAGTAAATATGGGTAAATTTGAAAAAGAACCTCTTCATGCCGGGTTACATCTTTTCATACCTGTGATCCAAGAGATTATTCCTGTAAACATTAAATCAAGAATGATCGTCTATAGCAACCGAAGTGGCGGTGCTTTCAGTGATGCTCCTAATAAAAGACTCTATTCAAGCCAAGAGTATGAAGGCGGTGTCAAATATAATCCTGCCATTACCGTAAAAGATAAGAGAAACCTCAATGTAAGCATTGATATCGCAGTGCAGTACCAACTCAAACCCCAAAGTGCTCCTCAAGTGTTTGCAACGATCGGTGCAGGATGGGAAGACAAGATCATCAACTCAAAAGTACGTAAGGTTGTTCGTAATGTTCTTGGACAGTACTCAGCAGAAGAGATGGCTGAGAAACGCGGGGAGATCAATGCACTGATCGAAACAAATATCAGAAAAGAGGTTGATCTTCAACCAAACAAACCTGTAGAACTACTTGCTGTTGACCTTAGAAATATCAATTTACCTCAACAAGTACAAGAACAGATCAACCAAGTACAAATGGCAAAACAGCAAAAACAAAAAGCTGAAATAGATGCAAAAAAAAGAGCTGCAGAAGCACTGGGTATTGCAGAAAAAAACCGTATTGAAGCACAGGGTAAAGCAGACAAGATCCGTATTGAAGCACAGGAGCAAGCTAAAGCTAACAGACTTATCTCGGACTCTTTAACCCCTGCCCTTATCCAATTGGAGCAGATCAAAACACAGGCAAAATTCAATGAAGCACTTAAAGTTAACAAAGATGCACAGATTTTCCTTACTCCTGGCGGTGCAGTACCTAACATTTGGGTAGATGCAAAAGGTAAAGAGCAAAAAGCCATCTCGGCACAACAATAAATCAGAAGATAGAAGGTAGAAGGTAGAGGCTATGCCTCACAATATCTACCCGCTACCCGCTGATAATTTTGGAGAAATTATCATGATGACCATAGACTGGAACAAAAATCCTCTCATCCCTGCCATTGCACAAGACTATGAAAGCAATGAAATACTTATGCTTGCCTATATGAATGAAGAAGCATACAATCTTACACTGAAAACCGGTTATGCACACTACTTCAGCAGAAGCAAACAGCGTATTTGGAAAAAAGGTGAAAGTTCTAACCATACGCAAGAAGTTAAAGATGTATTACTTGATTGTGATGCCGATACAGTAATACTTAAGATCAAACAAAACGGTGTTGCCTGCCATACAGGACGTAAAAGCTGTTTCTTTACCTCTGTCATACAGAACAAGGTGATCTTGGATAAAGAGGTCGATACCGATGCCATCTACGGTGTGGTAGATACCCTCTATCACACTATACTGGAACGTAAAAGTGCTTCTGTAGAACAAAAGTCATGGACAAAGAAACTACTTGATGATAAAGACCTTATGTTAAGTAAGATCCGTGAAGAGGCAGATGAAGTCTGTGTAGCCATTAATGAAGAGAGTGATGAACAGGTCATCTATGAGAGTGCTGATCTGCTTTACCATACCCTTGTAGGACTAGGCTATAGAGACATCTCTCCAGATAGAGTAAAACAAGAATTGGCACGAAGATTTGGAATGAGTGGGATAGAAGAAAAAGACAACAGAAAGAAATAACATCTTTCAATACTTGTAGAGTCTTGTCGGAAGACAACACCCTACATTAAACTAACAACCTCCAGCACATCCCGGACTCTCAGCATTACCCCCGGCAAAATAGTTCCCATCAAAACTTACTAATGAATAGTTTCTGTCTGTTCCCAATGATACTTTAAGCCCTTCAACAGAGAGAAACCCAAGTGAATCCGCACCCATGCTTTCGGCGATCTCATCTGGAGAGAATTTTGTAGAAATAAGTTCATCTTTGGTTGGTGTATCTATCCCGTAACGACAAGGATACTTGATCTCCGGAGCTGCAATACGCATATGTACTTCTTTAGCTCCTGCCTCTTTAAGCATCCGTACGATCTGTTTAGATGTAGTACCGCGTACCAATGAATCATCTATGATAGCTACTCTTTTACCTTCAATAAGGTGCTTAACAGGTGAAAGTTTCAATTTTACTTTAAGATCTCTGATCTCCTGGGTAGGTTCAATGAAAGTCCGCCCTACATAATGGTTTCTTACGATCCCCATTTCAAACGGTACACCAAGTCCGTCTGCATATCCTCTTGCTGCTGCTACACCGCTGTCAGGAACAGGCAGTACCAGATCTATATCTGCTGGAGTCTCTTGCGCTAAACGTTTACCCATCTTCAAACGCATCTCATAAACATTTTTTCCATCAATAATAGAATCAGGTCTTGCAAAATAGATATATTCAAACGCACAAGGATGATAATCCGGTTCGAATATCTGCTCAGAAAAAGGCTCTTTCCCTTCTTCAAAAGTAAGCATTTCACCAGGCTTTACATCACGCACAAACTCTGCGCCTACCAAATCAAAGGCACAAGTCTCAGATGCAACGATCCAACCGCCATCTTTAAGTTTCCCAAGACTAAGCGGACGGATACCGAAACGATCACGGATCACAAACATTTTAGAACGACTCTGGATCGCTAAGCAGTATGCACCCTCTATTTTAGTCAGCATATCTTTAATACGATCTACCAAAGAATCTTTTTGGGACTTTGCGATAAGATGAATGATATTCTCTGTATCCATATCTGTCTGAAAGATTGCACCTCTATCTATAAGCTCATTTCGAACTTCATGTTTGTTAACAAGGTTTCCGTTATGGACAACTGAAATCTCACCTAACTTATATTTGGCAAAAACAGGCTGGGAATCTCCGGCAGACTCACTACCTGCCGTAGAATAACGGTTATGCCCAACTGCACACACACCCACTAAACTATCAAGTGTGGACTGAGAAAAAACATCTGCCACCATTCCTTTTTTCTTATAAATTGAAATTTTCTCACCATTGGCCACAGAAATCCCTGTTGCTTCCTGTCCACGATGTTGCATGGAAAAGAGAGAATAATACGCTACGGTAGAAGCTTTTTTGGCACCGAATACACCTACAATTGCACACATGTTAAATTCCTAGACAATCATTGATAGAGTAGAGACCACTCTCTTGATCTACAAGCCATTTCGCTGCACGAATAGCACCTTTTGAGAATGTCTCTCTGCTGGTTGCCGTATGATTGAGTTCTAGGAACTCTCCATCATTGTAGAAACCTACAGTGTGGCGACCTACGATATCACCGCCGCGAAGTGCCATGACAGCGATCTCATCTTTACTTCTTGCACCTATCTGTCCGTCTCTTCCCGAGACACGTACATCATCCAGATCCAAACCACGTCCTTTTGCAGCAAATTCACCTAATGTAAGTGCTGTACCGCTTGGGGCATCTACCTTGTGTCTATGATGCTGTTCAACGATCTCTATATCAAAGTCTTTTAATGTAGCAGAAACCTGTTCAACAAGTTGTTTGAGCAATGCAATACCTGCTGACATGTTGGATGCATACAGTATAGGCATCTCTTTAGATGCCTCTGTTAAAAGATTTTGCTGGTGTGCTGTGAACCCTGTAGTTGCAATGACCAAAGGAGTAGGATTTTTTAGAGCCTCTTCACACAATTCCTGTGTTGCTGCAGGTGCAGAAAAATCAATGATCACATCACAGGCTTCAAGCAGTGCTTTCATACTGTTCGTCACAAGTACATCATTGGGTACATCTGTTTTTAATTCATCAAATACATGCAGCCCGCTAAGCTCCAATATCTCATCTTCAAGTATATTTTTAATGAGATGCTCACCCATTCTTCCTGTACTGCCTACAATACCGACTTTTGCCATTTTTATTTCCTTTTACGCTTGTTCTTGAATATATGAAATAACCTGCAGTGCTGCAACTGCCCCGTCACCTGCTGCCGAAACTACTTGTTTCGGTGCTTCAATACGCATATCTCCTGCTGCGAATAATCCTTCAACAGAAGTTTTCATGCTCAGATCGACAATGACCTGTCCCCAATCATTCATCTTACAGATAAACTGTCCATTTTCATCCTGTAATACTTCATTTCGCACATTATGTCCAACAAATACAAAGAGCCCTGTATTTTTCAACTCTGTAATATTGCCCTCTTTATTTTTGATCTTGACACCCTGAAGTCCCATGTCATCACCATACGCTTCTTCAATGACAGAATTGGTTACAAGATGAATATTCTTTTTTTTCTTTATTCTTTCTAAAGTTGGAGGTGCGGCTCTGAATTCATCTCTTCTATGCACCACATAAACATCTGAACAGATATTGGAGAGGTAAAGTGCTTCTTCCAATGCTGTATCACCACCACCTAGCACAGTAACCGGCTTGTCTTTATAAAAAAATCCGTCACAGGTAGCACAGGTACTTACACCTTTTCCGAAGAATTCATCTTCCCCCTTAAACCCTGCACGTTTAGGCACAGACCCTGTACAGACAATAGCTGTTTTGGCTTCTACCTGCTCTCCGCCTTCAAGTGTAATAGTAAAGTGCTCACCTGTTTTTACCACGTGTTCTACTTTTTTCATCTCATGTTTGAGTCCAAAATGAAAACACTGTTTCTGCCAGGTATCCATAAAATCCATACCTGTTTTATCATGCTCAAAAAATCCCGGATAGTTCTCTATCTCAGAACTTTGGGTGATCTGCCCGCCAGGCATACCCATTTCAAACATTGTGACATTTTTAAGTCCACCACGTGTTGTATAGAGTCCTGCTGTTAAGCCTGCCGGTCCGCCACCGATGATCGCACAATCTAACATTTTGAATCCTTAAAATTTTTAAACGAATAATTACCGGAATTATACACTTTAAATACTTGGTTAATAATTTTTATAAAGAAGTTTTGAAGGGAGGAACGGTGAGAAGAAGATCTTCTCACCGGTATACAACTTAAAGTTGTGCGTTGATTTTTTCTGCAAATGCATCTTTAGAAGCTGCACCTACCATTTGATCCACTACTTCACCGTCTTTAAAGAAAAGAATCGCAGGGATCGATCTGATACCGTATTTAACAGCCAAGTCTTGTTGCTCATCCGTATTTACTTTAGCGATCGTTGCTTTCCCTTCAAACTCTTCAGCCAACTCTTCAACTACCGGAGCAATCATTCTACAAGGTCCACACCATGGAGCCCAGAAATCTACCATTGTTACGCCTTCTTTTACTGTTGCATCAAAGTTTTCTGCTGTTAATTCTACATATTTTGCCATATTTAAATCCTTTAAATTTTGTTTTGAAAATTATATCTTAATTTCATTAATGAGTTATAGCTTATCCATATTATTTTGTCAACTATGTTCTTACTCGTTCCATAAATATACATTTATTGTGTAGAAATAGTGTGTAATGGTACCTCCTGGTACTCTGTAGAGCGTGTTCCGTCTATTGCTTTATTGCTGCATCCCTTCACTGTATAAACAAAAGAGATCTTCGGCTGATCCGTACTGTTCTTATTGGCTCTGTGCAACAATTTACAGTGAAAAAGCACCACATCACCTTTTTTTAAAGGATGACTTATTTTTGTCCTGATCAACGACTGGTTTTGTATGATACTTGATGAGAAATACTCTTTTTTATCAAATTGTGAAGCTTCGAATTCCATTGTATGACTTCCAGGAATAAATTCCAATACACCATTTTCACTATTCTCTTCATCCAGTGCCAGCCATATACTTACAAGATTGTCATTTTCAAAATTCCAATAGCGAAAATCCTGATGCCAGGAAGTTTCTGTAGAGGTATGGGGCATTTTTGTCATAATTGAGTTATGATGCGCAATGGTGATCGTAGGATCTTCTCCTAGAATCTGCTTTAGTACCGGACGTATCTTTGCACTCTCCATCCACTGCTTAAAGACAATATCACGATGATATACCTGTCGAAGCCTTCTGACGGTAATACGCTCTTCAAGCTGTTCACTATGCCCATCAGAGATACGTTCCCGCTCTTCTTTTGATTTACCCACATACTCCGTCTCTGTCTCTATGGGTGGTACTTTATGCTTCAGATGTGCCTTTGCTATATCTTTAATGGTATTACAGAATTCATGGTCTGCAAACTGTGACAGAAGCAGGAATCCATTTTGTTTAAATTGTGCAAGCTGCTCTTCAGTCAGTCTCATAAGTATACCTTTACACTATAATTGGCGTACATTATAGCGTAAGATTTACCAAAATCATGAGACCTCATAAAGTACATAGGATATTTTAATTTTTAATGGCTTTTTCATAACATGCTTCAGAATAAAACAAACCGAATTTCTTCCCTCTTCCCTCTTTATATTTCTGCGTTGAATATTTTGTTGCAATAGGATTACATTCATCAATCCACTCATCCAAAGGATAGACTTTCACTTCCTTAAAACCCATTTTTCTGAAAATAACCGCTTCCAGTGATGCTCTGTGCGCTGTATTACATACAACGATCAATTTCTCTTTTATCAATTTGTCATCATCATCAAGTGCAAAATTGGAAATTGCCATCTCCGGTGTCTGTCTGCCAACTCTCATACTACCCTTAATGTGTGCTCCAGCCCATTCTTCTGCAGTTCTTACATCTACAACCAGAGTATCTTTTGATTTTAATGCCTTTTTTACCTCATCCGTTGTTGCACGTAACCCGTTTTTTATATTCTCATGAAGCAATTTATCTGCCATAGTATGGTAGGAAATAAACTCTGATGCTATACTTGAAGTAAAAAGCACTGCCAATACTATTATAATCTTAGATAATCTCATTCTTAACCTTTAGTAATAATTTAAACGGATTATAAAATAAAAACTATTATTTTAAAAATATATAAAACTTGATATAATAATTAAAATTATCAATAAGTTGGAAATATGACCCTTAGAGAATTGGAACTATTTTATTATTTATCGGATGATACGCATGTCTCTCAACTTGCTCAAAAACTCTCCATGAGCCAATCAGCTATTTCACTCTCCATCAAATCATTGGAAAAAAAACTTTCGGAACCGCTCTTCGACCGAATAGGTAAAAAATTGATTCTTAATGAACGCGGACGCTTTTTTAAAGAAAAGACTTATGCGCATTATCTTGTACTGAAAGAAGCAGAACACTGCTTTAAACACAATAAACTCTCAGGAACACTACGCATTTCTTCAAGTAAAAGTATCGGTGAATTCATTATGCCTCAAGTGATGTACGACTTTCTTTCTCATTATACAGATGTATCTTTACAACATCAGATCCATAATTCGGCCGACATTTTAAAAGAAGTTTTAGCCGGTTCTACGGATATAGGGTTTGTTGAAATGGTCTGCAAAGAAGCCGACCTTGTCAAGCACCAAATTGGTAAAGATCAACTGATCGTCGTATCGAGCGATGCCAAACTTGCAGAAAATACATACTATATTGATCAGCTTTTCTCTAAAAAGTGGCTTTTAAGAGAAGAGGGTTCCGGGACAAGAGAGGTTTTCCTGAAACGTTTGGGTACACTTGCTTCGGATCTTCCTATTTTTATGCATTTTAATGAGTTTGAAGAGGTAAAGACACTTCTTTGCAATAATCCGGAAGCCATTACCTGCATCTCCCGCTTTGCGGTAGAAAAAGCACTTAAAAGCAAAGAACTCTATGAAATTAAACTGCATAATATGACTTTTGAAAGAGAATTTTATATGGTATACCATAAAAATAAATACGAAAGTAAATTATTTGAAACATTTACATCATTTTCAAAAAAATACTTCCGCTAAAGTGTAATATTTTCAATAAACTCCACCTCATTTCCACGAATGATCAAGGCATCAATACTAAATGGTATATCCAGCTGTTTGACTTTCATGTAGTAGTGTGCAGAGTTGATTACTTTTCTAAGCTTGGCAGGGGTGACATTATAGACAGGATCAAAAGAGTCTGACTTCCCGCTTTTTACCTCTATGAAATGAAGTACTTCGTCCTTTTGGGCAATGATATCTATCTCTCCAAGCTTTCTGGCAAAGTAGTTGCGCTCCAAAATCATGAAACCTTCCTGTTCTAAGAACATCGTGGCTAGATTTTCACTCTTGTCACCAAAGAGTTTAGGAAGTTCACGCATCTTTTTCTCCTCTCAACTTGAGGTCACAAATTGCAACCTTAGAACCTATCCACAGGCGATCTCGTCACCAACAGGTATCACTTCAACCTTGACAGACTTAAACCGAGCCGTCATAATCAATTCATCCGCCTCGTCCCCAAAAAGTGCATTAATACGGCTTTTGGCATGGTGGAAGGTACAAAAAAGTGTTTTGGCTTTGACTTTATCAGTGTACTTTACAGTAAGCGCTTCACTCTCTCCATATTCACTTTTAAGAAGTACCATATCTCCGAATTTATCTTCATCTTCAAGAGGAGCAAGAAGTACATCTTCATCATACTTGGTGTCTAGTTTGGAGCTTCGTTTGGTCTGTGCAGCATTGTTGTAGTGTGCGAGGGTACGACCTGTGGTAAGGTAGTACCCTTCCAACGAGTCATTATAGAACTTCTTGTCCAAGATCTCCTGTACCATTCCTCTTGGCTCATACTGTTTATAGACATACTGCCCCAACCCATCTTCTGTACGAAAATCAAGTAAATGAAGGATCGGTGTATCTTCATGATAGATCGGCCACTGCATTCCCCTTTTTCTGTGACGCTCCAGTCTATAGTAGTCTGCTCCGCTGAATCTTCTTGGTGCTACCGCCCTTACCTCATTCCAAACATCTTCTGATGTTTTAAACTTAAAGTTCTCTCCGTCACCCAGTTTCTGCGCCATCTGTGTCAAGATCTCCCAGTCATCCGGAAGATCAGACTTTACAAGCGGTTGGGAGAGGTGTAGTCTTCTCATCGCATTGACATAAACACCAGTCTTCTCATATGCAGACCTTACCCCTATTACAATATCTGCGCGTTGAGCGATCTGGGTCATAAAGAGTTCCTGTGTCATGATGAACTCCAACTGATCCAAGGCTTTTTCCGTTTTGTTCACATTGGGGTGGATATGGACGATATCTTCTCCCATATTCAGCAGTGCTTTGATCTTGCCATCGAGCATGGCATCCATGAGTTGCGGTGTCATCAGCCCTATCTTTTCAGGCGTTTGATAGTCAGGCAGATAGTAAGGTAGACAACCCATATCGCAGGCCCCCTGTACATTATTCTGTCCTCGAAGCGGCATCAGCCCTGCACCTGTTTTACCGATGTTTCCTGTCATCAGTGCCAAGTGTGTGATCGCCATGACTGCATAGGAGCCGTCAAGATGTTCTGTAATACCTAATCCCCAAAAGATCATTGACTTCTTCACCGCATACTCTCTGGCGATATTTGGTATCATTTTTGCCAGATACTCGTACCCCTCTACATCTTTAAAAAAGGCAGGGTTGGCATAAGGGTCATTCAGTATCTTCTCTTTGAAGGTTTCAAACCCTTTGGTTCTGTTTTGAATGAAACTCTCATCATACAACTCTTCATCTATGATCACATAAGCCATCATATTTAAAACAAGCAGATTTGACTCATAAGGAATGATACAGTTGTGTTTCGCCAGTCGTGCCAGTTTAGTCTCACGTACATCGATCACAGAGAGGTTATTGTGTTTCTTTGCCATATCGACAATACGATTGGCAATGATAGGGTGTGCTTCCATCGTATTTGAGCCTATGACGATCATATATTCACACTCATAGATGTCATTGTAAGGGTTGGTCGCTGCACCCTCTCCTATGGTGGCACGCATCCCTTTGAGGCTTGGAGAGTGACAGACCCTTGCACAGTTGTCTACATGGGGAGACTCCATTGTTTCACGGCAAAATTTCTGAAAAGCATAGGCAGACTCACATGAGGTTCTCGCACCCCCAATAGCACAAAAACTGTCACTTCCATACTCTTTTTTTATCTCTGTAAGTTTCATGGTTGCAATGGTAGTAGCCGTATCAAGATCACAGGTCATATAGTCACTGTCAAATGCTGTGAGTTTACCTGCTGCTGCCTCTTTAATGTGTGGATTTTTCTCTAAAAAGGACTTCTTGATACGAGGTTCACGTATACGGTCATGTGCATCGACAAAGTCATACCCGTATTTCCCTTTGATACACAACTTTCCCTCAGAGACCACACCGTCTTTTTGTGCAAAGATCTTTACAATTTTATTGTCCTCTACCACACCTGTAATGTCACATCCCACACCACAGTAGGTACATACACTCTCTATCTCTTTACGTTCGTTTGCATCGATCTTTTTTGTCATAATACGTACCTTTTTTACTAAATAAGAGTAAATTTATCCTATTTAGGCTTAAAATCAAGTTTTTTTAAGTCCATCTAGCTATTGTAAAGAACAATTATATCAAAAAGGATAAATAAATATGTTTACAGTAAATATAGAAAAAGAGTGCGGATGTTTCAATAAGTCTGACCTTGAAAATAATAGAAGTTTCAAAAGTAAAGATGATGCTCTGATAGAGGCTCAAAAAATGGTAAATCATATGAACGAAGAATTTTGTCAAAAACATGAATTCATCTTCACTGAAGATGGACAGAATTTCCAAATAACAGTCAATGAGAGAGCCAAAGCCCACTCAGGATGCTGCGGCGGTGGACACTGTTCTTAAAAGAATAAAATAAATTTAAATACAAAGGGAACTTGCACACAATCACAAGTTCTCGTGTTTTCTTTTTTTTCTAAAGAAGTTTTTGCTTTGCAAACCGCATTTGCTAACTTTGGTTCGTTCTTTTTTCTTTGTCACGTGAACAAAGAAAAAAAATGAACATGAAGAAGACTATTTAAAATTCCCAAAAACAAGCGGTGCTTTAAGATCCAACCCCTTTACCTCAGCCATCACAGCCTGAAGATCATCTATCTTCTTGCCTGATACTCTTACCTCATCCCCCTGAATAGACGGAGTTACTTTAAGTTTCATCGCTTTGATCGCTTTTACGATCTCTTTGGCTTCAGCTTTATCGATGGTATCAACAATACGGTAAATAATTTTTGTATTACCACCTGATATCCCCTCTGTCTTCACCTCTTCAAGTGATTTTCCTGCGATCCCTCTTTTAATGAGTTTGGAGATCAAAATATCTTTCAATGCATCAATCTTTTGATCACTTGATGAACTGAGAGAGAGTGTTTTTGCCTGTTCATTCAAATTGATCTCTGCTTTTACACCTTTAAAATCAAAACGTGTAGCCACTTCTTTCTCAGCCATCACGATCGCATTTTTCATCTCCATCATATCAAGCTTCGCCGTTATATCAAAATAGTGATCTTTTGCCATAGTAACTCCTTACTTCTCGATCCTCATCATTGCAATCTCGCCATGTACCACATCAAGTTTTCTTAGTGCAGTGATAGCATCCTGCATCTTACTCTCTTTACATGCATGTGTTGTAAAGAGAAGTTTAGCAATATCTTCATTTTTGGTCGGTTTTTGTAACATGGACTCTATGGAAATTCCAAACTCACCCAAAGCAGAAGTAATTGAAGCCAATACACCGCTCTGGTCATCTACTTCCAGCCTAAGGTAATACTGTGTAACTATTTCATCTTTACTGAGCAATGTAAGCCCACTCTCCAAACCTTTTTTATAGCCCAGCATAGGACCGTGGTTTCCACGTACGATATCTACAATATCGGCGATCACTGCAGAAGCAGTAGCATCTCCACCTGCACCGGGACCGTAATACATTGTTTCACCGACTCTGTCACCTACAACTGTGACAGCATTCATGACACCATCAACTTTAGCTATCATAGACTCCTGTGGTATCATAGTGGCATGTACACGTAATTCTACACCTTGCCCCACTTTTTTGGCAATACCAAGCAGCTTGATCTCATATCCGAACTCTTTGGCAAAAGCCACATCAGTCTGCGTAATATTCTCTATACCTTCTATCAGGATATCTTCGGGCTTTGCATCGATCCCGTATGCGATACTTGCCAAAATAAGAAGCTTATGCGAGGCATCAAAACCACCCACATCAAAAGTCGGGTCTGCCTCTGCATAACCCAACTCCTGTGCCTCTTTCAAAATGGCATCATATTGTGCACCTTCATTGATCATTTTGGTAAGCATATAATTACAGGTACCGTTCATGATCCCCTGAATAGACTCTATATGATTCGCAGAGAGCCCCGTGCGCAGCGCGCCGATAATAGGAATACCACCTGCAGTACTGGCTTCATACATAAAAGGAATATCGCCGGCAAGCTCCTGAAGTTCATAACGGTGATAGGCAAGCAGTGCTTTATTGGCAGTCACCACTGCTTTACCGTTTTCAAGTGCTTTTTTTACCAGTGCATAAGGCTCTTCCACTCCACCCATCAGTTCAACAACGATGTCAATCTCAGGATCATTCACCACATCTAACGGATTATCAGAGATCTTGATGTTTACCCCTCTGTCTTTAGAGAGATTTTTTACTACACCTGACTTGGCAACTATTTTCTTGCCTGCTCGTGCTTCAATAATGTCAGCATTGGCTTCAAGTATATTGGCAACACTCGCCCCTACAGTTCCTACACCAAGTATCCCTATCTTAACCATTTTTCTTTTCCTCTTCCACTTTTTTAAGGAATTTTTTAATGTTCTTTGCTGCCTGACGGATACGTTTTTCATTCTCTATGAGTGCAATACGTACATACTCATCACCGTATTTCCCGAAACCGATACCGGGGCTTACTGCTACTCCGGCTTCCTGAAGAAGCCGTTTTGCAAACTCCATACTTCCCATCTCACGGCAGCTCTGTGGGATCTTTCCCCATATGAACATGGAAGCACTGGGTTTACCCATCTTCCAACCGGCATTGCCAAAGGCTTCAAGCATGACATCACGTCTTTTCTGATAACGTGGAATAATCTGCTCATCCGGGACATATCCATGCTCATCCAGTGCTACAGTAGCCGCTACCTGAATAGGCGTGAACATCCCGTAATCCAACCATGACTTAATCGCCTGCAGTGCCCCTATCAGCTTTTTATTCCCTACAACAAATCCAACACGCCATCCGGCCATGTTGTATGATTTGGAAAGTGTATAGGATTCTACTGCTACCTCTTTGGCTCCGTCAACACTCATAATAGAAGGGGTTGTATATCCGTCAAAAGTAATATCGGCATAGGCAATATCAGAGATGATATAAAAACGTTTCTCTTTTGCCATAGCAACCAGTCTTTCATAGAACTGAGGTGTTACTGTTGCCGTACTCGGATTGTGCGGAAAGTTCACCACCAAGAATTTTGCTTGAGGAACAGAGTTGTCCAAAGCCTCTTCAAGATCAGATAAAAATCTCTCTTCATCCACTTCAAATGTCTCTTCATCAAAGACAAGTTTCATCTTTTCTACATTGGCACCTGCCAAGATAAATGCCTGGGAGTGAATAGGGTAAGTAGGATCAGGAACAATGGCAACATCGCCAGGATTGGAAATAGCCTGCACAAGGTGCACATACCCTTCTTTACTTCCCATTGTAGCTACGATCTCGGTATCAGGATCCAGATCAGCATTGTATTTACGTTTATACCATTTACTCATTGCAAGACGTAGTTTATAGATTCCCTTACTTGCACTGTATCCGTGTGTCTTGGGCTTCATTGCTGTTTCACACAACTTATCAATGATCGGCTGAGGTGTAGCTGCATCAGGATTCCCCATAGAGAAATCTATGATATCCTCTCCTTTTCTTCTTAATTCCATTTTAAGATCATTGATCTCTGCAAAAAGATATTTCGGTAATCGGTTTATTTTCTCAAATTGAATTTCATCAAACATTTTTTCTCTCTTTTTACTTTATTCTTTTTATCTAATATGAATTGTTTGTATCTTGATCTATACTGACACTTTGTACTTGTATCTCTGTTCCGGTGGCAGCAGAACTCTCCGTAACAACAGAGCTTTGTGTTTCAGACACTGCATTTGTTTCCGCAGGGGCTATCGCATTTTCAATACTTAACTCTTCTTTGCTTTTTTCTTCCTTTGGCATTACCATTTGAGAGATCGTCTCTTCAGAGAACGGAAGCAGTTGGCTTAACTGTTTTTTATCGAACTGTGTAAAAAAATACCAAGAAGCATAGCCTAGAAGTCCCAAGACCAGAAGCAGGAACCATTTGGATTTCCCTTTTTTCTCTTCTGCCATAGGTAATCCTATAGTAATACTTTCATCCGCATTATATTGATCATAATGGGCTAGTGCTTCTTCTTTTAAAGCAGAGAGATCTGCTTTATATTCACGCTCAAGAATAGAAATGAACCCTAATGTTTTCACCTTTTTCAACTTATCAAAATCACCTGCCAGAAGTGTTTCAATATTACTTTCGGAAATATTTGTTTTTTTACTGATCGCTTTTGCACTGTTCTCTTCAAGTATCTCATTTAACTGCATAACCCATCCTGTGTATTAAAATTGCTGCTGCTGCACTGACATTGAGTGAGTCAAATGCATATTTCATCTCTATGGAGATCATATGATCAATTTTTGCAGCTACTTTTTTAGAAAGCCCTTTGCCTTCACTCCCCATAACCAATACTCTTTTAGAGGGAAAAGTACACTCCTGTACATCTTCCCCATTCATTGAAGCACCATAAAAAGTAAATCCTGTCTGTTGCAGTTCATTGATATTGTCCAATACGTTCGAAGCTATCATAAAAGGCATATCAAGCAGTGCTCCGGAACTTGTCCGGGCAATGGCAGCAAAGTTCAGCTGTCTTACTCCTGCGGCAATAATGGCATCAGCCCCTAAAGCATATGCAGAACGTACTATCGCTCCTATGTTACCTACATCGGTTAATCCGTCAAGGATCACAATGAATTCACTTTTCTTTATTTGTGAAAAATCAGTCTGCCTAAATGTTTCCATCTCAACCAGTATCCCTTGGTGATTACCACCCTTGGCCATAGACTGTGCCCATTTCTCTTCTAAAAATTTGATCTTGTCGTGATACTTGTGGAACAAGGCTTGGGGAAGTATGTTCTTCTTAGCCACATAGACAGTTTTAACATCTTCTTCTTTGTGTTCCAAAGCATAAAAGCAGACTTGTTTTCCATAAATAATCATAAGAGAGATTTTATCTAATTTTTGCTTTTAGGGGGTTAAGTGGGTTTTCTAGGACTCTTTGATAAGTTCGTTATAGCACTCTTTTACTGATCTGTCACTAAGAGCTGCTAAAAGTTTTGCTTTTGGTTTGGGAGGCATATCAAGTAGCAAAATTTCTGAAAAACTCAAGCATTTTTCTACCATTTTATTTGCCTTGATTACAACAACCCACTCACCCCTGATGGTAGTTTCTTTTAGTTGAAGATTAAGCTCTTTCGCACTGCCCCTGTAATAGGTTTGGTATTTTTTACTGAGCTCTTTAGCCAGAAACAATTCTCTGTTTTTATCCAAAGCTTCAACTTCATTTAAAAGTTTTTCTAAACGATGCGGTGACTCATAAAGTATAGTATTATATCCGTTATTCATCGCTTCACTGAGTGCTGCTGCTCTCTCTTTTCCTTTGTGTGGCAAGAAAGCATAAAAGAGAAATTTTCCCTCTTCAAATCCTGACGCCGCATAAGCTGTTGTTACTGCTGAAGCGCCGGGAAGCACATCATAAGCTATATTATTTTCCTGTGCATAAGCTACAAGTAGCTGTCCGGGGTCAGAGATCACCGGCATCCCCGCATCACTTACATACACTACCTCTTTTTGGGCCAAAACATTTCCAAACTCTTTAAGGCGTTCCTCTCCGTTATGTTCGTTAAAAGAGATAAAATCAGCATCAGGGTACGTCATACCGAACCGCTCTTCAAGCAGTCGCAAAAGCCGTTTGGTCTGACGTGTATCTTCACATAAAAAGAGTTCTGCTTTTTCAAAAAGCTTTATCGCGCGAATAGTAATATCTTGGGGGTTTCCAATAGGAGTGGGAATAAATGTAATCATAATGAAGTTCTCCTTGAACTTGGGCAAAGCCAAGTTCAATTCCTCTCACTAAAGCTTCGCCTTTGGCGAGAATAAAGAACGATGTTCTAAAACTTAAGTCTTTTAACCTAAATTATATTTTTTCTTAAATTTATCTACTCTACCTGCAGCATCAAGAATTTTCTCAGAACCTGTAAAGAATGGGTGACATTCATTACAAATATCAATACTCATCTCTGCTTTGTTTGATCTGACTTCGAACTTGTTTCCACAAGCACAAGTAACCTTGCATTCCATATATTCCGGGTGAATACCTTTTCTCATTTTGAGACCTTTTAGTTTATTTTTGTGACAGGCAACTAACCTGCTCTAGCCTTTGGCTCTTCCATATTTACAAAGTAAACAGGGTTATTGCAACACTCTTGGGTGAGACAATTAAGAAAAGTATTCTATCTAAATAAATTTAAACTTTTATAAAAGTATTTTACTTGCTGCAGCACAGGCGGCACTTTCACTCTTTAGAACCAATGGTGTATCAAATCCGACAATATCTTTTGGATCAAAAAGTACCATCTCTTCTTCATGAAAACCGCCTTCACATCCTATAACTATAGTATCTATTTCTTCACTATCGGATAGAAAACTCTTTTGGGAAAAATTCAACATTTTACTGTGAGGATTCGTTTTTAAGAAACTCTCCAGATCATCAGCCATCTCCAGTTTCATCATCTCTGATCTGCCTGATTGCTGTGAAGAGTTAAGAAGTATTTTCTCTAAACGTTTAAAGTCCGGTTTAAAACTTTTCTGTGAGCGTTTACAGTAGATAAACGTGATCTTCTCTACCCCTATTTCATTGAGTGAGGGAAGGGTTTTTTCTATATTTTTAGGGTCAATAATACACCAGCCTATGTGTAATGATCTTGGCGCTTTGACTTCCAAAATCCGACTCTCTTGCAACGCAAGAACAACTGAACGTTTATCTATAGCTGTAATCACATAGCGATGCAGTAATCCATCTTTCAAATTACGTAAATAAAGTGTATCTTCCAGTTTATGTCTACGCACTTTAAATATATAGCGGTGTTCATCTCCTGTAAGACTCAACTGTACAAAGCCTGCTTCTTTATGATAGAGATACAACATGACTAAATTGCCAATATCCCTTTTGCTTTAAGTACCATCAATACGACCATAATAGCTACAAGAAGTATTTGAATAAGAGAAATTTTCAAAAAACCGCCCTTAAGTACTTTGTGTGTATCCGGATTTTCCAATTTAGCAAATTTAATCAGCTTATATTTTTTAATCTCTATATACATCAATAAGGCCCACATAATAATCATCACAATAATACTTATCGAGAATGGGGTTTCACCTGTAACCATAGCTACAAGCCCTGTAAATGCCACCATTGTAGCGATCCCCTGAAAGATCATTGTATAGATAAAACTTGCTTTTCTGAAACCCAATGGATTTTTTGCTGTCACAAAAGGTATAGCCATACCTCCAACCAAAAAGACTAAAAAAATCTTAACCAATATACTATGTGATGCGATCATCTCTTCTATCATCAAAAACTCCTGAATTTTAAAAGTGGATTATACCCTATTTTGTTATAATCAAAACAATTTAATTTAAAAGGCTTATCATGGCTGTTTCTATCATTGAAGCATTAGATATTATCTATACTAACTCTACTCCTGTCTCCATAGAGATCATTCCTATTGAAATATCTCTTGGACGTATTATGGCTGAGGATTCCATAGCTACTTTTGACTTGCCTCGTTTTGATAACTCAGCTATGGATGGATATGCTGTTAAATGTGCTGATGAAAACAGTACCATCCTTTGCAAAGAAGTCATCTATGCAGGTGATAGTCCGGAAATGATACTGCAGCAGGGAACAGCCATTAAGATAATGACCGGAGCCCCTATCCCCGATGGATGTGAAGCGATCATCCCTGTAGAGAATGTTACAGCAAACGGTGAGCAGATCACTCTTCCTTCCGGCATAGAAAAAAATGCACATATCAGAAGAGCCGGAGAAGATGTCAAGCGTGGCACAGTGTTTCTGCACAAGGGAGAAAAGGTCACTGCCTACAGTATCGCATTACTTGCCAGTCAAGGGATAACTCACCTTAAAGTCTACCGTAAGATCAAAGTAGCGGTCTTTGGCACAGGAGATGAACTTCGTCCCCATTTTGAAAAAATAGAACCACATCAACTATACAACTCCAATACGCCTATGTTCTTAGCCCGGGCAAAAGAGTTAGGGTGTGAAGTACGATATATTCCAAGCAGCGGAGATACTATTGAATCTTTAGAGCGTTCCATTACTTCTGCACTGGATGCAGACATCATCATTACTTCCGGCGGGGTAAGTATGGGAGACAGAGATTTTACAAAAGAGGCCTTTGCCAACTTGGGAATGGAACTCTATTTTGACAAAGTTGACATTAAACCCGGAAAACCCACTGCTTTTGGAAAAATAGGCAATACTGCTATTGTCAACCTACCGGGGAACCCTTTAGCCTCTATGGTCAATTATGAAATTTTTATTCGTGCTGTGATTCACAAAATGTCAGGAGCCACTGCATTTTACCATGCAAGCATTGAGACAACTATAAGAGAAGACTTTAAACTCAGAAAAGGGAAATATACTGTACGTTTGGGAGAATTTAACGGTAAAACATTCATGCCTATGAAACAACAGCTTCCAGGGATGGTTTCACCTATGCAAAAAGCGGATGGCATGATCATTACTCTACCTGATGTAGATTTTCTTCCTAAAGGAATGAAGGTTAAAATGATTCCGATTTGCTGGGAGTTAAATAGTATTGAGAAAGAGGACTTTTTTACACGTTAAGCTAGTAATATCTACCTTAGAGAGACAAGGCATCGCCTTGTCTTCATCTTACATTGCTGAAATATAGTCAGCTACTGCTTTGATATCATCATCACTCATAGAAGCAACTTGACCTTTCATAAGCATACCCATACCAGCTACATTTCTTGTACCTGCTTTATACTCTCCAAGTTTTGTCACTAGATCAGCTGCTGCCTGACCTGCAATTACTTCAGATTTACCAAGTGCTTTTGTCTTACCGTCTTTACCATGACATCCTGCACATTTAGCAAATGCGGCTGCACCTGCTGCATTGTCTGCTGCTGGAGCTACTGCTTCTTTAGCTGCTGCTGCAGTTTCAGTTGCCGCTTCTTTTGTCGCTTCAACCGCTTGAGCTGCTTTCTCTTTTGCTGCCTCTGTAGTTGCTGCGGCTCTCTCTTTAAGTGCTGCTGCTGCATCTGCTGCTTTCTCTTTTGCCGCATCCGCTGTTGCTGCAGCTGCCTCTTTTGTTGCTTCTACTGCATTTGTTGCCGCTTCTTTTGTCGCTTCAACCGCTTGAGCTGCTTTCTCTTTTGCTACATCTGCTGTTGCTGCAGCTGCTTCTTTTGTTGCTTCTACTGCATTTGTCGCTGTCTCTTTTACTGTTTGTGTTGCTTTAGCTGTCGCTTCTGCTGCCGCTTTTTTTGCATCTTCACCACATGCAGTAAATAATACTGCTGCTGCTACTAATGAAAGTACTGTAATCTTTTTCATATCTATCCTTTTGTTTTTGGTACCGCATTATACTAAAATTTTCTATTAAAGTTTCTTGTAAGAACTTTTTCTCAAACCCTTTTTGGGTTTTTGATTACTTCATGCTTCAGCAGTTTATTCCAAAGTTCACTGTCACTCCACTCACTTTGTACCTGGGCAGAAAAAATGATATCTTCCAATCTTATCGTACCCATTAGCTCACTATGTGCATCCTCTTTAAAGCCTTGTGCATATCCGGTTTCTGTCTCATGTACGATAATACTGTGAAGCTTTACTTCCCTCTCACCGTTCTGCATATCAGTACAGGCTAAAATACGCTCAACCATCAGGTAAATCACACGTGCAAACTGTTCTGCCGAAGGAGAAACAGGAAGTTCCACCCATCTGTTGGAGTATTTTTTCATCGCCTCCAGATAGTGATTGTCATCTTCTGACCAAAGTGTTATTGCATGATCAAAAGAGTCGATCAATTCTTTAATATACAGTTTTGTCAATCCAAAATCATAGACCATCTGGCCGGCATCAAGATAATTGGATTCAAGCAGGACTTCTACTTTGTAAGAGTGTCCGTGTATATTTTCACTGCATCGCTGTGTCGTACAGTCTCGAACAATATGTGCATTTTCAAATTTAAAAAGTTTTCGTATTAACATAGAGCGATTTTAACCAATCTAACTTAAGGTATTGAAGGTGCTTCAATATCCTCACCTAAAAAAGCATAACTCTTCCCTATACGTGCTACCGGTTTAAAAGCAATAGTGAGTCGTTCTTTATCTACAATCACCTCATCCTCTACAAATATCTGCTTCACATTAAGTACTAACGGAATAGTAGAACCCCCTCCCAAGTCTATCTCCTGATGCAATTCACAGAAATATGCCGAGGGGACACCTTTGATCATGGGGGGATAACCATCTACTAAAGAGACGGTTTCTATATTAAACATCTCTGCTTCACTGACATCCTTACTTAATCCTTTGGAAGAAAAATGCATCTTTTCAAGATCATCCTCCGCCACCATACAGATGGTACACTTTTTATGTTGACGTATATTTGCAAGGGTATCTTTTGGTGTACTATCAGGCTTGTGTCCCACTGAAATAAGTACCGATGCCGGATCAGATGACAACCCGATAAAATAACTAAAAGGTGCAATATTTACAATACCTTCATTCTCCGTCACTACCCAGGCAATGGGTCTGGGAATAATAGTTTGTGCCATCAGTTTATAGGTTTCATTTACTTTTTTGTCTTCATTCAGATCAAATATCATTTTTTACCTTCCATGGTGTTTCCGAAATTTCTTTTATATGGTTATCAGGCTTTGTTTTTTGCTGCTTGTGGGTACATGCCTGTATCCATTGTTGCAACGTATAAAGATCTTCATTTGTCAATCTGCTTTTAAATGCAGGCATCATCGTATGAAAACCTTTCCATTTGCCTTGACTTCCATTTTTAATAGTATCCATTATCTCTTTAGCATCTCTTTGGGAGATTTGTAGAAACGATGGTCCTACACCAGACTTATGCATGGCATGACAGTTGAAGCAACCGTTTTTGCGTGCCAGCTGTTCTCCTTTTGGTAAGGCTGCAAACGCTGCTTTTTCCTGCATCTGTTTCAAATACTTCTGCTGATCATAAAAATTATACATATAGGAGGCAATTGCTTCAAGTTCTTCTTCGGTGACATTCCCTTTTTGGGAAGGCATCACACCATAGGTTTTAAGACTCTCTTTATCACAATAGGATTTATCTCTACTCGGGTTGATCACATAATCCTGTACAAAAGGAATAAATTTACTATATTTTTCATCCTCCATCGTGATCTTCATAAAATCTTTCAGGTGAAAGACCACAGCCATCATAGGCGGTGCCTTTTCATCTTCATAGGTATCAGGAGGCATTTTCAAATTGTGACACACTGCACATTTTTGCTCAATAAGATCCTCCCCGTTATACTTAATCTTTTTATCCTGATTTAAACATCCTGTTAAGAGCCATACTGCCAGTATCATTACACTATAACGCATATTACCCCCCCCTTCTTTAAAACAGTTTTTTCACTTTATCTATCAATCCCTCTTTTTTGATATCATTTTCTGATTCTTCCAAATCTTCTTGTGTATAGTACTCATCAGGCAATGCATTTTCCGGTGTACCATCTACATTAACTACAACCAATTCCGGATGTATCAACTCTCTCAACCTTTTCTGCACAACCATTTTAGTCGTCATAAGGCTCATAGAACAGCCGTGACAGGTGCCGGTCAGTTCTATATAGATCTTACCCTCTTTCACACCAAGAAGCTTGATCGCTCCACCGTGAGATTGTACATACTCGTTAACAGTAGGTAAGTGATGCTTTACTGCTTCATAGATATCTTTATCTGAGAATGTCATAATTTTTCCTTTTTAATTTTATGCTTTATACGAAACAAATCTGTTATCAGATTTTTTCTTACTGACCTCATCCGGGCTTGCTTTCATCCAACCTGATCTTACTTTGCCTTCAACTTTATCAAAATTCTCAATATAAGGTTTTATATCAAGCAAAGGAGTACCGTCTAAAATATCCACTCCTTTTATAGTAACTATATTACCTTCTACTTTAACAAGTTCCACAACTGAAAGCCCAAGACCGTTAGGGTGCATCGGTGTTCGTGTTGAGAATACTCCTCTGGGCGTATTTGTCTTGTCATTAAATGGTATTACCCTGAGCTTCGGATCTTTGACTTCATGAAAATAATAGATCAGATAGACATGGCTGAAACCATCCAAGTCCTTAAGTCCCTCTTCATACTCTTTTTTAAATTCTATGGTTGCATAAACCTCTTTTGCCCCCTTAGGTTGGACAGGCATATTTACCAGATCACAAAAAGGAGAATAGATAGTAGCGATTTGTGTTAAATTAAAAGTCATTTAATACTTCCTGCCATGTAAACATGTTTGCTAATATTACTATTTTCATGTTTTTCCTTTGAATAATTCTTTTAAACACTCTATACGGAAAGAGACCATAGGTATTTTTTGTCTATAAATCTCATACTCTTTTCCGAACTTTCTATCAACTTCCATCTCTTCAAAAACAATAACCATGATAATAATAAAAAGCATTTCCAAAGGGGCCAGAAGCGTAATAAATGTAGGAGATCCCAACAGTAATGCCCAGCCTAAAGGCAAAAGAGCCAAACCAAACAGCATAGGATGCCGCATACAACTGAAAATCCCCGTAGTCACCAGTCTGTTCGTCTCAAGTCGCGGGATATTGCCCACTCTTCCCTTGGTTAATTCCTTCCCGCCATTCGCTGCAGCACGAAATGCCAATGTCAGTACTATAATTCCCATGGTTGCTGTAAAAATATGAAAAAATACATTTTCAAAAAGAGAGGTACCCCAATCTTTACCAATACTGTAAATTGCACCGCCTATGATCATTATAAGCCATAAAAAGATGCGAATGACAACCGATGGAGAAGTATGTATCTTCATAAAACTATTTTTTGATATAGGTTATAAAATGTGTTTCATCAACCTCTTGACAATACACTTCATGTCCTGATTTCTCAAATTCTTCGATAAGCGGTTCAGGCTGAAAATCCGCAGTAATTGTAAGAATATCACCATCATTCAATTTTTTTAAAATATTATATGATTTTGCTAAAGGATTATCTTCTTTATCTAAAAGCGCATTGGCATCAAGTGTAGCTTTAGGCTCTGCTGCTATCCATACCGGTGCTTCTGAAGTTGAAACCACTTCTTTTTTGTTTGTACTTCTAACCGGTGTTTGTCCAACAGCTATTCTAAGTTGATTAAGCAGATCCATCGGATCCATACCGCCTACAACAGCAGCCTGTTTTACACCTGCAATTTTAGCCAATGTACGTCTCAGCACAGGATTGTTCAGTTTTTTGAACTTGGGATTGATCTTAATAAGAATATCTTTCATACCCTCATGATCATTCAACAAGTCTGCTATTTTTGTCTCAAGTGTAATCTCTTTCATGATTTCTCCTGTATAAGCTAATAATAAGGATAATATTACTCCGATTTAAATATAATTTCCCTTATTAAATATCTTTAAATTATATTTTTTATTATTTTAGGTTATAAAGGAAAACCGTTTATGAATGATTATCTTCTCTACACTGCACTTGCCTTTATACTCTCTATACTATTCTCTATGGGAGGAACCGGTTCAGGAATCGCTTTGATTCCTATGCTTAATTTCTTTGGATTGGAATTTATTGTTGCCAAAGCAGTAGGTCTCTTTGCCGGTGCATCTACCACCATTACATCCAGTATTATGAATATCAAACGTAAAGTACTTGATTTCTCCTTTGTCTGGCCTATTGCACTTATGATGCTTGTTTTTGCCCCTCTTGGAGCCTATTGCAGTCAATTTTTCGATGAAAAGCTTGTAAAATTTCTCTTTATGATGCTGCTCTTTTACAGTGCATCCATGATGATTTTTGGAAAGAAAAGATCTCTTATAAAAGCTAAAAGTAAAGCCGTTCTCTTTATTGTAGGCTCATTTGTAGGATTTGTTGCCGGACTGCTTGGAGTAGGAGGAGGTAATATTTTGATGCCACTGCTCATACTACTTGGATTTGAGCCCAAAAAGGTAGCTGTCACCGTTAGTTCAGTAGTACCTTTTGCGGCACTAAGTTCTTTTTTCACGTATGCCAGTTATGTAAAACTTGACTGGGTATTACTTCTTTGTGTCATGTTCGCTTCAATAGCAGGCGGATATATCGGAAACTATTTAATGCATTTCAAGCTTGATCAGAAAAAGACAAAAAAACTGATGGGGATTATCCTTTATCTGTTAGCATTGAAAATGCTTTATGGGTTTTTAGCATTACCCTAAGCAAAAATACTACACACCCTGTGTTGTATCAAATACACGTATATGCAATCTGTCACTGTAACGGAAGTTATGTTTCATACAGAACTCAAAAACAGCCCTGTCATTTTTCCATATAGTATCTCTGCTTTCACCTACGGGCATACAGAAAACTTCAAGTTTCGGCAAAATTTCTCTAATTTCATTTATCTCATCTAACGCAGTAGTTTCTACTAATTGTGAATCAATGGTAAATTTTAAAAAAGACTCTTTTGCAAAAGAACGTATATTTTTCAATGCTTGAGGGACAATACGTTTTACACTGGGCTCTCCACTGTTTGCCAACTTTAGAGAGAGGGCAAATATACAGGATTTATAGGCAGGGTAACTCTCAAAATCCATTTCAATCGTACCGTTGGTCTCAAAAGTGATCTGTACCCCTTCTTCAACCAACCATGTAACAACAGCATAAAACACTTTATCATTGTAGTACATCAAAGGTTCACCGCCTGTAATAACCATATGGGGTTTATAGCCTATCTTCCCAAATTGCTCTTTGAGTTCTCCAATAAGTGTTTGACTGTTATCAATTTTTATCCATGATTTTGCAAAATGGCTATCTACTGCAAAATAGGTATCACAACCTAAACGCACTTCTGCATTAACTTCGTACTTTGCAGCAAAACCGGGACAGGAAAGGTTGCAGCCTCCTGTTCTTAGAAAATAAGAAGGTACCCCTGCATATTTCCCCTCTCCCTGAATAGAAAAGAATTGTTCTGTTAAATAAAACATCAGCCACCTGTCTCATAAAATGCTCTTGTTGAAATATCCTCTTCATTAGGATTCTCTTCACTCCAACGATTCTCTTTGGGTTTATCTTTAAGTACTTGCGCCAATACATCTGCAGCACCTTGAATATCACCTTTCTTCACAGATTCTGCGATACTCATTGCTTCATCAAAATAGAGACAAGGGATGAGATTACCCTCTGCTGTTAGCCTGATACGGTTGCAATTCTCACAAAAATCATGTTTATGAGGGTCAATAAGCCCAAACTCATAGCCGTCATCCAACACATAGTTAAATGATGGGCTTGCCCCTTCACGTCCCAATGCTTTGATAGTATAACGTTCTTTCACTTTTTCAAGTATCTCTCTGCCGTGCATACCTTCGATTGTTTTACTCGCATGTGCATTTTCCATATACTCTATGAAACGTACCTTGATGTTTCGTGCTTGACAATAATCAATAATATCCAGAATCTCATTATCATTTATACCTTTAAGCGGTACCATATTGATCTTTACACCCAGTCCTACTTCAAGGGCTTTATCAATTCCTTTCAATACTTGATCCAATACATCTTTTTGAGCAATTTTATGTGCTGTTTCAGGTTTAAGTGAATCTAATGAAATATTGAGTCTTTTTAACCCGGCATCTTTAAGTCTTTGTGCTGTTTGAGGTAACAGATAGGCATTTGTGGTCAATGCCAGATCAATATCAGGTTTATAATCATGGATCATTTTAATAAAGGTATCAAGATCCTCTCTAAGCAAAGGTTCACCACCCGTAATACGGATCTTGTTCACTCCCTCATCTATGGCTACTTTCATAAACAAAAAGAGTTCTTCAAATGAAAGTAAATTCTCCTTGGGTACCCAGGAAAAAGGTTTTTCCGGCATACAGTATTGACATCTGAAATTACAGCGTTCTGTCACTGAAACTCTTAAATAATTAACGGTTCGACCGTGTCCATCGATTAGCATAATAGTCCATCATTTTAATTTTTATTAGGGTATCGAAATGTAGATAAAAGAGGGATGATTTATATCAAGAAAATGATGCACAGTGAATAGTGAAAATTATATAGGGTTAAGTTAGATAGAGTTTTAAAAAAATTTATTATAGTTTATAGTAGAAAAGGAGGACTGCAAGGTGTTATGAAGACACAACACCCTGCAAATATTTTAATGGTGACCTTTCCACATGGATTTTTTCCATAGGAAGGCAAGGAAAGTGAAGATCAAGAAGAAAAGTAATACTTTTGGTCCTGTCTCTTCTCTTAATGGTTTACTTGGATCACCTGTCTCTTCGAGATAAGCAAATACCTTTTCCATACCCTCTTTGTTCAATCCTGTTCTAGGCATAGCTGTACCAGGAAGCTCTGCTTGAGGATTTTCAACAAATGTATGCAAGAAATGCTCAGATCTAGCTCTGATCATAATCGAAAGATCCGGCGGTAATGTACCAAGATAATCAGCCAATGCTGCTTGCTCTGTTGCTACTTTCTCTTTATATTTCATTGCATCAATATCTAAACCGGTCTTGATGTTTGACTTAGTTTTAGGGATTTCTCCAAGTTGAGTCAATTTACCGTAACGGTTGGCATGACATCTTCCACACGCTTCAGTATATGCCTCTTTAGGTGTTACTTCACCTGCTTTTTTTGCTTTCAAATATGCAACCACGTTAGCAATATCCTGCGGTGTTGTCACCATTGTACTGATGCTTCCCATTGGGTGAGCTATTGTACCATTTGGATATTTATGATCTACATTGGTAGCAATTGCAGGATCTTTGATAAGTGCAATTAAGAAGTTCTTATCATAAATAGCACCTGCATGTTCAAGACTAGGAGGTGTTACACCACCCATATTTGCCGCACCTTCCATATGACATCCCGCACACATTGCATACGTTGCTTCACCGGCAGTTGCATCACCTTGAAGTGCTGCAATTTTCTTAACATCCGCCCAGAAAGCTCTTTTCATATCTTTCTTATCTTTGGCAGCCTCTTCAATATCTGCTGTTCCGTCATAGACCAATCCATGACCTTCAACATGTTTATGCATTTGTGAATGTGCAAACGGTTCTACACCCCAGTACAATACAAGAGTAAAGAATACTACAATTCCAAATATTTTTAATTCTTTCATTCTCTACCCCTTATAGTTTTTTTTCTTTTGAAGTGATGATTGGAAGTATGATCCAAAGCCCCATAAATGTTAATGCAGCTACCAGACCAACTGTACTCCAAATCCCTTGTGGTGGTAATTTACCCATAAATGTCAATACGATCATATCAATAAGCAGTGCCCAGAACCAGAACTTAAATGCTCCTCTTCTACTTGCCGGCGCTACATTCGGACTTCTATCCAAAAACGGTAGTGTAAAGAAGATCACCTGCGCAATAGCAAATGCGATCAGACCAACATTAGTTGAGAATGGTCTAAGAATCTCATATGACCATAGGAAATACCATTCAGGATAGATATGTGTCGGTGTTTTAAGCCCATTAGCAGGGTCAAAGTTTACCGGATCCATCGCAAATTCAAAGTGGTAGAATACCAAATAGAAGAAGATGATGAAATAGACACCCATAACCAATACATCTTTACTTAAGAATACTGGAGAGAAAGGAATAACTTTAGACTCTTTTACTTTTCCTGCTTTATAAAGCTCTGCTGCTTCAGCAAAATCAAACTCTTCTCCATCTTGGTTGTTTACATGTGGAATTCTCAATGTACCGAAGTGAAGTACGATAAGACCAATGATCGCTAACGGGATCAAGAGTACGTGAAGCATAAAGAATCTGTTTAAGAAAGCCTGTCCGGGAACATAATCCCCTCTGATCCACTCAACAAGACCGTCCGCATGTAATGAACCACCGGAGAATAGGTTTGTAATAACCATACCTGCCCAGTAAGACATTTGTCCCCATGGTAGCATATATCCGGAGAATGCCTCTGCAGAGAATGCAACAAACAGTCCCATACCTGAAAGCCAGATAAGCTCTCTACCTTTTTTATATGAACCGTAGTAGATACCTGTGAACATATGGATATAGATGATCAGGAATACAACTGATGCACCTACCCCGTGAACATGTCTCCACAACCAACCATATCCTACTTCTGACATAATAGTGTAGTTTACAGAGTCAAACGCAGTGTTGACATTTGGTTGATAATACATTAAAAGGAAGATACCTGAAACCAACAATATTCCAAATGTAGCAGCAAGTACCATACCCATTGCCCATAAGAAGTTGATATTTTTAGGAATCCAATATTCAGTCTGCATTACTTTTTTCAAAGTATCTATCGCTAAACGCTGATCCATCCATTCATGAAGATTTTTTGCTTTTTCAAAATGTGCCATCTATCCCTCCTATACTTTCAATGTTGTGCCGTCAGCCAACATTTTTTCGTATTCTGGTCCTGTTTCACCAAGAACAAGTTTTGTACCGTCTATTTTAAACGGAGGAATATCCAATCCTCTTGGCGGTGGTGCTTTAGTTACATCTGCTGTTGAATCATACATACCACCATGACATGCGCACAAGAAACTCTCATCTGCCGGATCATATCCCGGGATACAACCAAGGTGTGTACAAAGACCGACTGCTACCATATAGTGAGCACCGTCTACTTCAATCAATCTTTTTTTCGCTTCTTCGCTTACTTTAGCCATCATCTCTTTTGACTGCTTAAGAATAAAGATTGGTTTCCCTCTCCATTTCTCTGTTACAAGCACATTCTCCTGTGCAGGGCTTAGATCTATTGTTGTAAATCCAGCTGCTTTTACACTTGGCAACGGATCCCAAGTACGTTTCATCGCATAGAGTGCACCAATACCGCCTAGAGCAGTAAAACCACCCAAAGCCATACCCATAAAGTCTCTACGACCTTTAGTATTATTAGCCATACTAACCTTCCTTATCTTAATTTTAACCCCCTATTATAGGTTAAATATAGTTAGAAAAGATTGAGCTATATCAAAAAAAGATTACTTTATTGTTAATTGTGGTGAAGCGTAAATTAGGAGTTTTTTACTCCTAATTTACTTTTTGAAGGATGTTTTGTACTATACTATCTAACTGATTGACTATATACGAAGCTTGTTGTTCCGGTACGCTATCCTCCATATGTTGAATAAGTGGGATACCGTTAGATATAAGCATTTCACATTGTTCATTTGGTGTATTTAAAAGATTAAGAAAAGAGACAACTGCACCGCTTGCTTTTGCTTCAAGTGCAGTTTGTATAGAGGAAGTAATGATCTGGCTTGAGTTTTGTATCAGCTCCATATACTCCTCTGGTTCATGAAGAATTTTAAATAGCTTTGCCAAATCATCTTCATATTTTACAAAAAAATAATTACCTAGAAGTAACTCCGTCTCTTTTTCTTCAAACAGTGAAGCATTTCCCAAAATAACCTTCTCATAGTCTGCATCATTAAGAAAGAAAAGTCTTCTTTGCTCTTTTGTTTTACCTTTTGCTGCTTCATACTCCCTGTCTATCACACTACCATGAAGTATAAACTCTCCAAAATGACTGACATCAGCAGAATCTTGTGTAAATTTAAAAACTGCTTTGAATTCCTGTACATACTTCTGCAAGCGTCCATGGTCATCTTCAGGAGAATCGATGATCACACTGTTCCCTATTTGTGCAATCGCATCTATATCCTGAACCGTTTCAATGGTAATAGAATCATTGATCCCGTAATCTCTCGCAGCCAGACCTGCCCGAAAATCATTGACCAGTAACCTGCACTCCACTCCACTTGCTTCCAGTTCTTTAATGATCGCAGCTGCTTTTTTAACTCTGTCAAGTCCTACTTTATGTCCTGTATGAGCATAGTAATAAAGCATTATCTTTTTCCTTTTTGAGTCATTTTAATATAAACATGAATGATCTCCAAAGCAGCAGGTGTTACTCCTGATATTTCAGAAGCAGCAAAAAGGGTTGTCGGGTTTGCAATTTCAAGTTTCTCAACGATCTCATTACTTAGACCCGATATATTTTTATACGTAAAATCACCAGGGATCTTGATCTTCAACATATCTTTCATCTTATCGATTTGATTTTGTTGCTTCTCTATGTAGCGACTATATTTAGCTTCAACCAATATTTGCTCCATCACCTCATCACTATACTTGTCGAATTCCGGTAAGAGAATCACTAATTTCTCTCTATTAAAGTCACCACGTCCTAAAATATCGATCCAGTATGTCTTGGAGCTTATCTTAGCAGCCCCTATCTCTTCAAGTTTTGCTAAAAATTCCTTTGTGGGTGTTGCCGCATTCTCTTTTAAAAAATGTAACGCCTCTTCTATTTGCTCTTTTTTCTGCTCTACTTTTGTCATAGTTTCATCGTCAAGCAGTCCCAATATCTTACCATAGTGAGAGAGTCTCATATCCGCATTGTCTTCGCGCAGCAGCAGTCTGTACTCTGCCCTGCTGGTGAACATACGGTAAGGCTCTTTGGTTCCTTTAGTTACAAGATCATCAATAAGCACCCCGATATAGGCTTCATCACGTCTTAGGATGAACGGTTCTTTACCTTGTATTTGGAGTGCAGCATTGATCCCTGCCATTAACCCTTGTGCCGCGGCCTCTTCATAGCCTGTCGTTCCGTTGATCTGTCCTGCCGTGTAGAGCCCATTGATCTTCTTGGTCTCAAGTGTGTGTTTAAGTTCTGTAGGCTGAATATAATCATACTCGATCGCATAGCCGTAACGTACGATCTTGGCATTTTCCATCCCTTCAACTGAACGCACCATCTCTAACTGTACATCAATAGGCAGTGAGGTACTCATACCGTTTATATAATATTCTGTCTCATCAATGGTCTGAGGTTCAACAAAGATCTGATGTCTCGGTCTGTCTCTGAAACGGTTGATCTTATCTTCAATACTTGGACAATACCGCGGTCCTACACCATCTATCTGTCCTGAAAAAAGTGGAGCTCTGTAAAAGTTAGACTCTATGATCTCATGGGTGGTTTCATTGGTATAGGTCACATAGCACGGCAACTGCTTTGGATTAAATGCCGTTTTATCAGTTCTAAACGAAAACGGCGGCGGCGGTGTATCACCGAGTTGAACTTCCATGATAGAAGTATCTACCGATTTTGCATCAATTCTTGCACAGGTTCCTGTCTTAAGTCGACCGATCTCAAGTCCTAAACTTCTTAAATACTCTGCCAACTCCACAGAAGCGAACTCACCTTGTCTTCCGGCTGTCTGCTGCTTATCACCTATGTGAATAAGCCCGTTAAGGAATGTCCCTGCAGTAATGATGACTTTAGAAGCCATATATCTGTTCCCAAGCTGTGTTGTCACCCCTTTTACTTCACCCTCTTCAATGATAAGTCCGTCAGCGATCTCCTGCTTCACATCCAAATTATCAGTATTAAGCACCTTATTTCGCATATAGATACGATATGCATCCATATCTATCTGCGCTCTGCTCCCTCTGACCGCCGGCCCTTTGGAAGCATTGAGTGTACGAAATTGTATCCCTGTAGCATCAGTACAAAGCCCCATCTCTCCACCTAATGCATCAACTTCTCTTACCAAGTGCCCTTTTGCAAGTCCACCAATGGCAGGGTTACAACTTGAAGCACCTATCTGTTCTGCCAAGATCGTTATCATCAACGTTTTTACACCCATACGTGCGGAAGCCAGAGATGCTTCTATCCCTGCATGTCCGCCACCGATCACTATGACATCGTAATTCATTCAAAACTCCGTTTTGAAGTGAATAGTGAATAGTGAATAGTGAATAACAAAGACTATTCCTAGTTATTCCTGCCCATCTAATACCAATTCACTAACTTTTTGTTATAATTAAGCGAATTATATCCAAATTAACTAAGGGGTTATTATTTCATGAACATTACACTATTCACTATTCACTATTCACTATTCACTCAAGCTAAAGGCTTGTAATGTTTACAGGTTTAATTCGTGAAATCGCTACTGTTAAAAGCTACAAAAATAATATTCTGACCATTCAATCAAAACACAAGGCAAAGCTAGGTGATTCTATTGCTGTCAACGGTGTATGTCTTACCGTTATCAAAGTGAATAGTGACGGATTTGATCTAGAACTGGCAGATGAGACACGTTCCATTATAGATGAGAGTAAAATCAGCGGGCAAGTACATATTGAACCTGCGATGATGATGAATGACCGTTTTGAAGGACATATTGTACAAGGACATGTGGATTGTGTAGGAACTGTCTCACGGATCATTCCAAGAGAAAATGCAACAGACTTCATCATCAACGTAGATAAAAAGTATATTGCCCACATCATTCCAAAGGGATCCATTACCATAGACGGTATCTCTCTTACGGTAAATGATGTCTCTAATGATAGCTTCAGGCTTACCATTATCCCACACACACTTAAAGAAACTTTAATGAAAAATTATAAAGTAGGGACTAAACTCAACATAGAAACTGATGTTTTTGCAAGGTATATAGATCATATACTCGCTCATAGAAGCAATAAAAAATCTATGTCATGGGATGATGTAGATAAGATACAGATGAGTTATTAATGAACCTCTTTGATTATGTTCTGCCTCAAAAAGGTGAAACATTCACACCCCTGCTTGAACATAAAAATATTAAAATCAATCGTATAATAAGTTCATCTAGTATTGAACCTAAAGAATATATTCAAGATGAAGATGAATGGATAGTTGTTTTAGAAGGTAAAGCAACTTTACTGATAAGAAATAAAGAAGTCACTCTCTTAAAAGGAGATACTTTTTTCATATCTGCAAACACACCACATAAAATTTTAAAAGTTGAAAATGGGACAGTTTGGCTAACTGTACATATCTTTTAAATGATCCCTGTCTTTTAAACTCTTTGCTGTAGGATTTCTCTCTTTCTTTAACTCCATATCTATATATTCCAAACCGTCCAACATCTTTAATGAAGCCACTGTAGAAAAACGCATCATCTCTGCCCTGTGTACAAAGATATAAAAATCATTTTTATAAAGTCCTAAACGGATAGCTGCTGCTGTGGAGTAGGTAGTAAGAATGGCATCCTCTTTACAGATAGCCCTTACATCTCTAAACCATTCCTGCGTCCAAAGCAGTGGATTATGCAGCGGGCTAAAGGCATCTTGATAGATGATATCAATCTTCTCTCTGATCATCGGGATACTTTTTCTCGCATCACCTGGTAAAATCTCTATCTTGAACTGTTCATCTTCATAATATAAATCTTGGGATATTGCTTTAATAATATGTTTTATACTGTTAAATTCAGGAGGATATTCAAAACTATCCAATGAATGAACCAAATCCTCATCAAATTCCGGGGAGAGTATATGTATTTGAGTATTTAGATGATTTTTTTTAATGTAATGGAGGGTTGCAAAAGTGTTATACCCCAATCCAAAACAGATATCTAAAATCGTGAGTTTATCTTTATCTGACTTGAGAGAAAGAGAGGGCTTTACATGTTTTTCCAAACTCTCATGCAAGGCACCGTCTTTGGTAGAGTGGTAAGGTTCATCAAACTCTTTTGAATAAAGGGTATTGGTACCATCTTCACAGAGTACTAACTCTTTTTGAGGACGTAGATTTTCATTATACATATAAAATTACAGACCGATCTCATCCAACTCTTTGAATTTGTACGCTTCCATAATATCTTCAATACTCTTCTCTTCACGTACAACAAGTACCATCATTCCTTCATTCATATAATCAATGTAATTTTCAAACTTATTGGCAAGAATAATAAAATCTACCCATTCACCACCCAAGTCATCACGACTCTTATAAAATTTGACTGACTGTACTTCACCTTCATCAAAATCCACTAAAGCCCATTGCAAAGCTTCAAACTGAGGCACGATCCTGGAGTTTTTTTCATCGTTACCGTCTACAGGTATCCAAATGAGCATTTTATAATCCTTTGAGTATTTTTTTACTCAATTTCAACTCTTCATTATTCATAATACCGATACCTCTGTCCAAAACAGTTTGTGCTATCTCTTTTGCCTCTTTAAGTGAATGCATTTTGTATGTCCCACACTGATAGATATTAAGCTCAGGAATATCACTCTGTTTTTTTACTTTTAAGACATCCTTCATGGACTTTTTCCATGCTTTGGCAACTTTTTTTGCTTTAGGCGTGCCAAGCAGCGACATATAAAACCCTGTTCTGCAACCCATAGGTGAGATATCGATGATCTCTACTTTTTTGGAATTGAGATGGTCTCTCATAAATCCTGCAAAAAGATGCTCCAGTGTATGGATCCCTTTTTCTGACAATATCTCTTTATTCGGTCTGCAAAAACGAAGATCAAATACAGTGATATCATCTCCGCATGGAGTCTTCATCGTTTTGGCAACTCTCACAGCAGGTGCGGTCATCTTTGTATGGTCAACGGTAAAACTGTCTAATAGTGGCATAGGGTTTTCCTTATATAATTTTTCAAATTATAACGGAAAAAGTGAATAGTGAATAGTGAATAGTGAATAGTTTTTGAAAAATAACTTTTTTTTCTAAAAATACGCAATATTAGAATCTAAAGATTTATTTTTATTTTATAGAGTTTTAAATAAAAAACAGTGTAGATAAGTTTAGATTTGGTGTATATTTATTTTAACGGCGTGAGTGAAGAGAGGAAGCATACATAGAAGTATGTGACCGAACGGAACGAAGCCGTTCGGATAAAGATGTGCCGAAGCTAGACTTATTATATACGTGCTTCTTCGCGACGCTGTAACATCTCCCACTTCTCATCAATATCTTTTTGAATACGTTCAATCACATGCTTATTCTCAGGCTTAAAGAGGTGTCTATAACGCCCTTGTGCACCGAGATAATCTTCTACTTTAAGAACATTTTTGGGTCTGTAAAGAATGTTAAGTTCATGTCCATCAATAATTTCATAAATCGGGAACATAAGCGTATCTGTTGCCAAATCAGTCACATTGATTGTATCTTTTGGATCGAATTTCCACTCTGTTGTACATGCTGAAACGGTATTGATAAAACAAGGTCCTTCAGTCTCAAGTGCTTTTTGGAAACCTTTTGCCATTGACTTCCATTTATTTGGAGCCAACTGGGCAACATACGGTGAACCATGTGCCGCCATAATAGAGACAATATCTTTTTTCTTCTGCTTCTTACCATAAGAGTGGCTACCTGCCTGTGCAGTAGAAGTGTGCGCCCCTACCGGTGTTGCCGAAGATCTCTGACCACCTGTATTTGCATAGTTTTCATTGTCTAAACAGATGTAAGTAAAGTCATGTCCTCTCTCCATTGCACCTGAAAGCCATTGGAAACCGATATCGTACGTAGAACCGTCTCCGCCGAATGCCACGAATTTTACAGGAGCATCAGGATCTTTAAGTGTCCCTTTTCTCTTTCTTGCTTTATACATTGCTTCCGCACCGGTTACTGCTGTTGCAGCATTCTCAAAACCAATATGGATCCAGGAGGTATCCCATGAAGTATACGGATAAACTGCAGTGGAGACTTCAAGACATCCTGTATTTGAAGAGATGACCAAGTTATCATCCGTACAGTTCATAAGCTCTCTAACGATCATTGAGTGTGCACATCCCGGACATAGAAGGTGAGCCCCTTCAAATCTGTCATTGTTTGTTGAAAATTCTTTTAAGTTTTTTATTGAAGTAATAGCCATTCTTAACCCCTTCTTGTCTGGAAGAATCCAAGTTTTGGACCTCTTAGTCCTGAGAACTGTTGGATATCTGTTGTAACATGTCCTGCATCAGCATGTGCTTTCTGCTCTCTCATAATTCTTTTTGCCTCATCAACAGCAAAGTCACGTCCACCCAATCCATAAATATAGTTTGTCATAATTGGTCTTGCTTTTGTTGTATATGCAGCAGCAGATACTTCATTAAATAATGCACCAAGTGCACCTCCGGGAGCAGATTTGTCCATACAACATACTGTTTTCAATGTTGGTACATCCAATGCATCTCGTACAAGGTCATAAGGGAATGGTCTGAAACATCTAGGTGCAACAATACCCACTTTGATCCCCTCTTCTTCTCTAAGCTGTTTTGCGGCAAGTACTGCGGTTTCAACAGAAGAACCAAGAAGTACCAATGCCACTTCCGCATCTTCCATCATATATGTCTCAACTCTTTTGTATTCTCTTCCTGTCAGCTTTTTGAACTCTGCAAATACTTCATCAATTACTTTACGTGAATCCATAAGTGCTTTATGCTGCTTCGCTTTATGCTCATAGTGCCAATCCTCTTCCGTCTGTGCACCGTGTGTAACCGGTCTCGTAAAGTCAAGCATCTCATCTACAGGTACATAGTCACCTACGAATTTATATGCTACATCATCTTTCAGAGGATATACATTCTGTGCTTTGTGGGATGTCGTAAATCCGTCCTGGTGTACCATTACCGGAAGTCTTACATCCATGTGCTCACCTATTCTGAATGCACAGAGAGGAAGATCATACGCTTCCTGTGCATTGAATGCATCTATCTGGATCCAACCGGAATCACGTCCAAGATACATATCTGAGTGGTCACCCCGTACATTCAAAGGAGAAGCCAATGCTCTGTTTACTACAGTAAGTACAATAGGCAGTCTCATTCCTGATGCCTGGTAAAGTACCTCTGCCATCAATGCAAACCCCTGCGAAGAAGTTGCTGTTGCAACCCGCCCGCCCGCAGCCGCAGCACCGACACATCCTGACATTGCTGCATGCTCTGATTCAACCATAACGAATTCACCGTCAATATAACCATTTGCCACATAGCTACCATATCCTTCCACGATCGGCGTGGAAGGTGTAATAGGATACGCTGCAACAACATCTATCTGAGCTTGTCTCAGTGCCTGAGAGGCAGCAAAGTTACCATCCCAAACTTCTACTTCATTTAATTCATATTCTTTTGCCATAACTATCCTTTACCTATTTCTCTTTCTTCTCTTTTACCGGCCATCCTGAGAGTGCCTCATCATTATCTTCTGCTTCACTGAACATAAGTAATGATTTTGGATTTGTAGGACATACTTCTACACATACCCCACACCCTTTACAGTGATCATAATCGATCCCTAACATTTGCTTGTCTCTTGAGATGATCGATGTATCCGGACACCATACCCAACAGTTTTGACAGTCAATACAGATATCTCTGTTATAAACCGGTTTAATAATTCTCCAAGATGCTACTGTTGCAGTATAAGAGTTAAAATCCGCATAATTTCTCTCTTCTGCCTTTAAGAAAGCGGGATTTTCTGTTGTTCCATCAAATGAATTCAGTACAACACCCTGCTGTACCGCGTCCCAACCTACTTTCTCTTCCGCACCTAATTCTCTTAGCCCTCTTTTATCTGTTGCTAATACACCTTTACTCATACTCTTCTCCTACTTCACTTCGTTATATGCTCTTGTAATTGCTTCCATATTCGCATCAATGATCTTTTGTGGGAACTTAGAAAGTACTTTTTTCATATTCTCCAAAAAGAAATCCAATTCATACATTTTAGAGACCTTCATAAATGCTCCCAATATAGGGGTATTTGGCATCGCTCTACCTATCGTATCAAGTGATATCTGCATACAATCGACCACATGCACTCTGTCTGCTTTATCTTGCAATGCAAGAATCTGAGAGATCAATTCCTCTTTTGAAAGGTGTGTTGTAATGATATACTGTGTATCAGGTTTGTCATTTTTTGTAATATCGTCCGTAAATGCCAATGCAGGATCGATAACAAATACAAAATCAGGATACATTTTTGTCTCCTGGTTTGTAATAGGTTCATCATCAATTCTATTATATGCATTCATTGCAGCACCACGTTTAGCAGAACCGTAAAGTGCATATGCCTGTACCTGTTTTCCTGTTGTCGCAACAACGGAGCCTAACCCTTTTGCACCAGTTACGGCACCTTGACCTGCACGTGAGTGCCATCTAATTTCTACCATATTTTCTCCTCGATAGTATTATCAATCATGAGGTATTGTAATGTCCACACTCTTAAAGGGTGTTGAATTTATAATATTTTTAACGCTATGCTATATCTTTGCTATAAATTGCACCGCTTCCAATGCATTTTGATAGATATTATCACTACACTTTGATAATGTTTCATTATCCCCATATCCGCATGTAACCCCTATTCCTCCGATATTTGCATCTCTGGCACAGAGCATATCCATGCAAGTATCTCCGATCATCCAAGCTTCATTTGTAACAGTTGGTAACTTTGAGAGTGCTTTTTTTATGGGCTCCGGGTGAGGTTTGGGATATTGCACATCTTCTCTTCCTATAAGCACTTCAAAATACTCCATTAGTCCCATATGTTCCAAGAGTTCTATGGAGTATTTTGCTGTCTTGGTCGTTACTACACCCAAAGTTGCATATCTGCTTGCCAATTCTACAGCTTCCCGTGCATCAGGCAACAACACCGTCTTGGCACAGGAGATCTTTCTATAATGCATTTTATAGACATGGACATACTCCCATACCATCTTTTCTTTTACACCCAGTGTAGCGAACATATGATCCAAGGGATGTCCTATCTCCGCTTTAATAAGCGTCTCAGACGGTACATCTTTATTAAATGTTTTAAAAGCGACATTGAAACTTTCAAGTATTGCTTCAGTTGAGTCTATCAGTGTTCCATCCAGATCAAACAGTATTATCATTCTTTCTTCTTTTATATTTTATTTGCTATTTGGCAATTTAGGCGCAGACTTTAACAGCTTTTTTGTATATTCGTGCTGTGGCGTCTCCATCACCTTCAACACAGAACCCTGTTCAACTATTTTCCCCTCTTTCATTACAGCTACCTCGTCGGCAATAACAGGAACAATAGAGAGATCATGTGTGATAAAGAGATATGACACCCCTGATTCCTGCTGTAGTTTTCTAAGGAGTTTAAGGATTTGTGAACGGACAGAGACATCAAGCGCAGAAGTGGGTTCATCACAGATAATAAGTTCTGGTTTTACAGCCAGGGCCCGCGCAATTCCTATCCGTTGTCGTTGTCCTCCAGAAAACTCGTGAGGATAGCGATGAACATATTCTGCTTTTAGATCAACCTTTAAAAGAAGTTCTCTTATGTATTTATCTTGCAGAGCTCTCTTTTTAGGACCCACGCCCAAACTCATCATCCCCTCACGAATAATATCGCCTATCATCATACGGGGATTCAGTGCAGAAAACGGATCCTGGAAAACAACCTGTATTTTCTGTCTATAGGGTTTTAATGCTGTTTGATTCAATTTAGCAAGATCCTGATTCTCGAATTTGACTGTCCCTTCAGTAACAGGTACTAAAGAGAGGATCGCTTGACCTATTGTACTTTTTCCGCTTCCTGACTCCCCGACCAAAGCAAGTGTTTTGCCTTTAGGTATAGAGAGCGTTACACCGTTAACCGCTTTGACATAACCAACAGTTCGTTGGAAAAAACCTTTTTTAATAGGAAAATAGACTTTGAGATCCTCTACTTCAAGCAATTTATCTGGTACATCAGCTGTTTTTCTATCTTCTCTTATCCCCATTGCATCTTTTAACAGGCTTTTGGTGTATGGATGTTGAGGATCATCAAAAAAAGTCTTACACTCTGCCTGTTCCAATATCTCTCCATATCGCATTACGGCTACTCTGTCTGCCATCTGGGCAACTACTGCCATATCATGGGTAATAAAAAGTATAGAGAGATCCCTCTTTGCTCTTATCGTTTTGAGCAACGTTAAAACTTGTGCCTGTATCGTCACATCAAGTGCAGTTGTCGGTTCATCAGCGATCAGAAGATCAGGTTCACAAGCCAGCGCTATAGCGATCATTACTCTTTGCTTCTGCCCACCGGATAGTTGGTGTGGATACCAGTTATATCTCTCTTTTGGCTCTTTTAATGCCACCTCTTCAAACAGTGAAATGACCCTGCTTTTAATAGCCTCTTTTTTTAATCCTAGATGTATCTTGATCACTTCTGCTACCTGTTCTCCGATAGTCATAACAGGATTTAAAGCACTCATCGGCTCTTGAAAGATCATGGCAATTGACTTACCGCGGATCTTCTGCATTTGTAATTCAGAAAGGGAAAATAGAGAGTTATTCTTCAGTTTAATTTCTCCCGAACTCACTGATATTACATCCGGGAGCAATCGCATAATAGCTAAAGAGGTTAAAGATTTTCCACTCCCGGATTCACCTACCAAAGCAAATATCTCACCTTTTTTGATCTCAAAACTTACAGATCTTAAAAGCCTCTCCCTGCCTATCATCAGACTTAAGTCTTTCACAGTTAAAACAGTGCTCATGATTTGTTCCTTGGGTCCAGAACAGTTTGAATACGGTCAGACAAAAGGTTTGCAGCCAATACCAGAATGAACATAAAAACAAATGCAGAAAAGAGAGACCACCATACCATCGGTTCTCTTGCCATCTCAAGTCTTGCCTGGTTTATCATGTTTCCCCAACTATACATTGTCGGGTCAACCCCTACACCAACATAAGAGAGTACCGCCTCCGCAAGTACCAGACCGGAAAAATCCAAAACGACTGAGATAAGGATAATATGCATAAGATTCGGGATAATATGACGACGAATGATCGTGAGTTTACCTACACCGAATGCTTTTGCTGCTGTAACAAATTCTATTTGAGATATTTTCAAAGTCTCTGCACGAAGCAGTCTGCAAAGTCCTGTCCAACTTGTGATCCCAAGTATCATGATCAAAAATAACAGGCGAAGATCAGCCCGTTCCAGTGTCGTTTCAAACCATCCGGGATGTGTATCCATCATCACCTGCATCACCAATACACCCGCAGCGATAAGCAATACTCCGGGGATGGAACTTAATGTGGTATAGAGATATTGGATCACATCATCTACCCAACCACCGAATAGTCCGGCACTCACCCCCAAGAAAACCGCTACAGGTAACATGATCAAAGTAGTAAGTATCCCTATAAGTACACCCGTACGGATACTTTTCAGACTCTGGTAAAGTACATCTCCTCCTACTTTATCTGTACCCAGAACATGATAGTTGAAACTCATCATATAAAACCATGTAGATATCACTACCAAAAAGATAACCGTAAGATAGGCTATTCTCCACGGTAAAAGTGTCTCTCCTCTCCAACTCTTCTTAAACTCGTTCCAAAAACCATCCCGGTTTCTCCAAAAGATATGAAGCAGTATGAACAAACTGCTGATGATCAAACCGATAAAAACAGCATAAAGAGATTTTTTCATCAGATCATCGCTTTTGGAGACATATTTTAGCGGCAGATATGCTTGTCTGGTCGTACCTCTCTTATCAACAATAATGGATTTAGCATACTCATGTGTAGCAAAAGGTGCAGAGTATGTTCTCTCTGTTCCCTTCAAATTATGTGCAAATATCAGATCAAGAAGACTTACCATCTCTCCTTCATATTGTACTGTTTGGCTTTGTGACTCTGCCGATTGGGCAGAGAAACGAAGATGTACAGAATCAAGCAGTGTAAAAAACAGGTAAAACAACAGAACGATCGCTGAAGCCATGGCAATGCTTGACTTGAAAATAGTGTGCCACTGTTTTTTAACCTGCGGTGAACGGGAAATGACCCAACTCCAGGCTAACAAAGAGATAACCAGGAACCAAACCATGATATCTGTCCAGAGTAAAGAGAGTTTCATGACAGTTTCACCCTTGGATCAAACAGAGTATAGGAAATATCCGTAAGGATCAAACCGATAATATAAAGTACTGACCCTAAAAATACCATTGCTTTTACTATGGCAAAATCTTGTGAATTAATCGCATCTATGGTATAGCTTCCCAATCCCGGGATACCAAAGAACGATTCCATGATAAGGCTGCCCATAAAGAGTGAAGGAATGATCACAACCACCCCTGTAAGAATAGGCAACATCCCGTTTCGCAGGACATGCCCAAAAAGTACTTTGAGTTCAGAAAGTCCTTTTGCTCTTGCTGTACGAACATAGTCCTGATTGATCTGTTCCAAAAAAATACTCCTGTACCAACGTACTCCTGCACCGATTCCTGCAAAAACACCGATCAGGACAGGAAGGATGATAAATTTCACACCGCCCCAACCCGATTCAAAACCGGAAATAGGTACCCAGTGCCACATTTTAGAAAAGAGGACCTGCCCGGCGATAATATAAAAAAGACCGGAGATAGACATGATCATCACAGCAATGATCATCATACTGGTATCCAATACAGATCCTCTAAAGAGGACAAGCAGCAATGCCAAAGAGATATTTGTGATTAAAGCGATCATAAAGGTAGGCAGAGCAATAGCCAAACTCGGCATCATCCTCTCTTTAATATCAGAACCTATATCACGGTTCGCATCAGAAAAACCGAAATCAAAACTAAAAAGCTTCAATGACTCCTGCACAAAAAGTGTATCGGTCACTGCGGCAATACCTTCTGAATCATGATTGATAAAGAGAGGTTTGTCATATCCTCTCTCCTCTTTCCATGATCTGATCAATTCAGGCGTTACCTGTTTCGCCCCCAGTTGTGCCCTTGCCATATCATCAGGGCTGTTCACCATAAAAAAGAGCATGAAAGTAATAAGATTGACCCCTATAAGAATAGGTACTGCATAAAGTATTCTTCTAATAATATAGGCGAACATATCTACTCCTCCTCTTTAATAATAACAGCTTTTTGTCTGTTTTGATACGCATGATAAAGAAGAAAACCAGTCAAAAGTAGGAATAATGCCAAAAGTATCAATGGAAAAATAACCGGCTGGTTCCACTCCTGCTGCTTTTTTACTCTCAGATCAGCATTGATTCGTTTGTATTTTAGTGTATTGTTTGCCATCGCATGAGGCAGGACATTCATATACCATTTATGGGTCAGTGCCAAAGATTTGGGATGCACTCCCCAGATCCAAGGCGCATCCTCTCTTACGATTTTCAACATTTTCTTGATGATCTGCATCCTCCTAGGTGTATTTTTCATGGTTTTCATTTCATTGAAAAGTCTGTCAAACTCTGGATTTTTATAGTTTGAACTGTTGATACCCGCACCGTTCGTATCGATTGCAGCATTTCCACCATACAAGAGAAAAAGGAAATTTTCCGGGTCAGGGTAGTCGGCATTCCAACCCCATGAAAAAAGTTGTGCTTTTCCTTTTCTTACTTTATCCTGGAAACGGTTGTAGTCTGTAGCACGGATCACCAGTTGGATCCCCAGTTTATCAAACTGCTTTCGTCTCCAATCCATTAATGCTCTATCATCAGGTCCTGTAGCTGTCGTATCATAATATAATTTTAAAGGCTTCCCTGTTTTTATGGAAATTCCATTTGGATAACCCGCTTCTGCCAACAGTTTTTTGGCTACTGCCAACGATTTTCTAACCCGTTTACCATCCACCCAGTCATATACTATTTTATTGGTTCCTTCTTCTCCCTCTTCATACCCGAAAATACCCGGAGGAATGGGTCCTTGTGCTGCAATACCCCGTTCATTGGTAAAGATGGAGATATACTCTTCCTGATTTTGGGCGATGCTTATGGCTTGACGTAATTTTTTTGCCGACTCGGAGTATCCTCCGACAACAGGGTCGGACATATTGAATGCTAGATAAAAAATAGAGGGCTCTACTGAACCCTTTAATTCAATTCCTTTTTTTCTCATTTCATCACTCAAGCCCATATTGCCTGTGGATGATATCTGTACCGCCTGATCAAAAGCTTCAGAACTTATACCGGATGCATCATAATATCCCTGTAGAAATTTATTCCATAACGGGATAGTTTCTTTTTCCAAAGAGTAAATGATCTCTTTGATAAAAGGGAGCTTCAATCCTGCATCTTTGAGTAATACTTCAGGGAGATTAGCTCTTGCAGCCTCCTCTTCGCTTAAAATCGGATACCGTTCATCATGATAATTGGGATTTGCCAAAAGCCGCATCTGTCTATTCGGATTATTTTCTGCCAAATAGTAAGCACCTGTTCCGACAGGGAACCAGTTGAGTGTTATATTTTTAGCTATTAGACCGGGCTGTTGATAGAACAGATCTGCTTCCCAGGGAATAGGAGCAAAGAAATTCATACTGAGCCAATAGAGAAATTGGGGATAACGTCCTTTTATACAGATAGTCAACGTAGAGTCATCTATCACTTTTACTCCCTCAACAGTATAAGGGCGCAGATCTAAAATCTGCCTGTTCTTCTTTTTCTCTTTTGCTATTTTGCTGATCTTTACAGAGAACTCTTTTAATCCCACAATATACTCTTGCATATTATCTAAAATGGGGGAGTGATTCTGTCTTACTGCCATGCGCTTTATCGCATACGCATAGTCTGATGCTCTCAAATTACGGGTTGCCGTCATTTTAAAATCATCAAGCGAATCAATACTTTCCAATTCTTTTTTATTCAATGCACCGTAAACCAATCTGCCCTTTGCATCCTTAACAAAAGATGGATGGTTCTGGTATTTGACATCTCTCCTCAGATCCAACCGGTATTCAGAGAACATTACTTTATCTGAATGTTCATCCACTCTATTCCCCGCTTTATCCAAATAACTGATAATAGGCATTTTGGTTAATGTCAGCGGTTCCAATGCATAGGGTCGTTTAAGGTAATTGTATTGTAGAGGAGGTTCATAGATCTGACCGATAATAGCCCATTCGTTAGAAGAATAGGATACTACAGGATCAAAGCGTTTAGGCGGTAAAGAAAAAGAGGAGAAGAGTGTCTGTGTTTTTATTTTTTTATTATCATGGGGGCTGTTCCATATATTGGCATAAGCATTTGTAACGAACAATAATAAAAAAATTTTAACAAATTTTATATTCATCGATTTTAGAATATGTCCTTTCTTTACAATTTACCAGTATTGCTCCATGTAAGTATGTTCAACTTTCTATAATTATACTTTTAATCATTTAACACCATTCCAGTATGGAATAGATTTTATCATATTTTAACTATTGGATACCTCTGCTCTTAAATAGGATATATTTTATCCTATTTTCATCAATTTTATTTACTTGTATCGAGTCATAATCTTGATCAAAAAGAAGTATTATAGTTTTAAATAATTTAAAAGATAAGTATTTCTAATTAAATAGATTAAATTATAAAAATTAACTTATATTTAAATATTCTTATCCTAGAATTGATAGAACAATATTTTAACATGAAGGAATGCTATGGCACGATTAGTAATTATGGGTGGTGGTGTATCAGGACACACGGCTGCATCATTTGCAAGAAAATGGCTCGGAAAAGAGCATGAGGTAGTAGTGGTAACACCAAATTCACAATGGAACTGGATTCCGTCAAACATCTGGGTAGGTGTAGGTGAAATGACAAAAGAGGAAGTTGTATTTCCTCTTGCACCGGTATATGAAAAAGCCGGGATTGATTACAGACAGGCAAAAGCTGTCTCCATTCATCCTGAAGGAAATGCTGAAAGTGATAAAGAATATATTACTATTGAATATACAGGTCAAGGAAAAGAAGGTCAGAGTGAAGCACTAGAGTATGATTATCTCATTAATGCAACCGGACCAAAACTGAATTTCGGTGCAACACCGGGATTAAGTGACGGGAAAGGCGGTCTTGGTGAGCATACGGTTTCTGTATGTACAGCAGACCATGCCATCCATGCTTCTCTTGAACTTGATGCGTGTATAGAGAAGATGAAAAAAGGAGAGAGACAAGCCTTCCTTATTGGTACAGGCCACGGTATGTGTACCTGTCAAGGTGCTGCCTTTGAGTACATCTTCAACATTGAACATAAACTCAAAGAAGCAGGTGTAAGAGATATGGCAGATATCACTTTCATCACGAATGAATCGTTCCTTGGTGACTTCGGTATGGGTGGTATCCACTTTAAAATGGGTGGTTTTGCTACTTCAAGTAAAGTCTTTGCTGAATCACTTTATGCAGAAAGAGGTA
>Ga0256828_1000113_pt1 | contig 53252 bp, 83 predicted proteins | sample CV88metaG_FD_185993 | JGI IMG/M metagenome (GOLD analysis project Ga0256828, IMG submission 185993) | Hydrothermal vent microbial communities from East Pacific Rise, Pacific Ocean - CV88 | ecosystem: Environmental > Aquatic > Marine > Hydrothermal vents | place: Pacific Ocean: East Pacific Rise...
TATTATATAAAAAAGAAGTTTTAATTCTTGAACTTGTTTTACAAATATTTGCAACTATTATTTTAATCTTCTTAATATTTTTTGTATTTTTTACAAATAGTTCTTTAAAAGATACTTCTATTTTTAATGGTTTTGTCACAAAAGTAACTTATGAAGAACCTTGGACAGAGGAATATCAAGTTGAAGTTTGTTCTGGTAGTGGTGATAATAGAAGTTGTCATTATGAAACAAGAACAAGACGACATTCAGCTTCTTATTATATAACCACTTCTAACAATGAAAGAGTTTCAATTAACTCTAATAGATTTAACAATTTTCAAAATTTATATCATAATAAATATGAAATTCAATTACATAGAAGCAATCAAACATTAAGTAGTAAAATGAGAGGAGAAGGTGATAAATGGGTTATACACCCTACAAATACTTTCCCTACTTCTGTTGAGCATAATGTTGTTAATTATATTAAAATATCTAATGGCACTTTACTAAATAGAGGTATTGATAATACTAAACCTGTTTTGTCATATCCTACTGTTACTGATAAGGGCTATGGTAAAATTTATATGGATAGAGTATTAAAATCTTCTAATTTATCATTAAATACTTCTAAATTCAATAATGATTTAAATCTTCTTTTAGCTGAATATGGTAAAAGTAGAGAAGTTAATTTAATTATATATTTTACATCTAATTATCCTTCTTCTTTTCCTAAACAAGTTGAAAAAAAATGGGGAGCTTGGAAAAAAAATGATGTTGTTATATTTATTGATATTAAACCAACTGAAAATAACTTAATTAATAGAGTTTATGTTGAAGCTTTTACTAAACATTCTTTATTTAAAATCGAGTTAAGAGATAAAATCTATAGTTTAAAAAATCTTGATTTAAATAAATTAAGTTCTATTATTAAAGAACAAATATCTATTTCTCCATCTGCTTCTAATGGATTTAAAAGAACTTCTATGGAAGAATATAAATATTTAATTAATGAAATTAATATTTCTTGGTATTGGTGGTTAATTTTTATTGCTTTTAGTCTTATTGTTAATTTAGGTATTAGTTATTTTGTTAGAAATAATTAATATTTAATTCATTATTAAGTTTCTTTCTGATATAATTATTTAAATTTAAAAAAGGATTTCTTTTATGAAAAAATACATTCCACATATTGTCATTGGTGTCATTGTCTTACTTGTTGCTATTAAGGCAATTACTTTTTATAATGGTGCTATTTCTTATGAAGCACAGCTCGAAGCAGTTCATACTGATACAAAAAATGTTTTTGCAAAAGCAACAAAAACTATGAAAAGACAAGGATTTACTTTAAGTAAGTATTCTGGTGATGTTCTAAAGGCTATTGAGGCTTCTATTAGTGGTCGTTATGGCGAAGGTGGTGCAAAAGGTGCAATGCTTTGGTTAAAAGAACATAATCCTACTATGGATACTAAACTATATGAACAACTTAATCGTGTTATTGAAGCTGGTTATGATGAATTTGCAGCTTTACAAACTAAGAAATTAGATATTGTTCGTTCTTATGAAGTTTATATTAAGACTTTCCCTAATGTAATTTTTGCTAATGTTATGGGATTTCCAAAAAAAGATTTGAAAAAATTAAGTGCTATTGTGACTGATAGAAATACTAATCAAGCTTTTGAAACTGGTGAGGAAGATATGTCAAATCCTTTTTAAGGATTTCTTCCCCTACAATCTTTCTTCTTTTTAAAACCTTTTATTTAAAAATACCATTTGTTTTTTATAATCAAAATTTATATCTGTTTTTTTATCAAAATAACGATGTATATAAAATGAAGTTACACTCCCTAAAACACTTCCAGCAAAATCATAAGTTAAATCTGCTTTACTAAATATATTATTTTCTTCTCTTGAATCCATTACTTCTTTAAAAATCCCTATTGTCATTGAACCTGATACACTATATATTATTTTTTCTTTATTTGAAAAATTATAATTTTTATTTTCAAGTATCGTTTCAAATATTCCTCCCATAAATGTTGAACCTATGAAATGTTTTTGTTTATCTGATGCAAAACTATAGTCTTCTGTTGTAGATGCTTTTAAATTTGATATATTAATACTAAGTAATATTAATAAAATAATTTTATTAATAGAAAAATATTTTTTCATTATTTATTATCCTTTAAATTGAATTGTCTCTTAATTATATTTAGTCTTTATTTTTTTTTGTAATTTAAAATGTTTTCAGGTGTTTTTAAATAAAAATCATATATAATATAGATTATTTGAAAAACTTAAAGGATTTAAATATTATGTTTTGTAAAAATACCAATGATTTGGTTTCTTCTCAATATGGAGAAGATAAAGATTTTTTTATTACAAATTTTCATAAAAATGATATTGAAATTTATCAGATAGCTATAAAATATAATAAAATGGAAGAAAATATATATATATTAAATGAAGCCAAATATAAAGAAGATGGAGTTGAAAAAATTTTAAAAAATCATTATTCATTATATGCGAAAGACAAAAGAGTTAAATATCAGAATATATTAAAAACAATTTTAAAAAATAAGGCTTTATATAGAAAAGAACAAGATAAAAAAGAAGAAAGAGAAAAATTAAAACAAATAGAATTAGAAGAAAGAATTGCTCAATCTTTGCTTGAAGAAACAACTTCAAATAAAAGTGATGAAGAATTAGAAAAAGAAAAATTTGAAGAATGGAAATGGAGACAACATAATCTTGTACGAGTAGAAATGGACATCTTTGGTAATATATTATCTGTAACATAATTAAGTTATTAAATTTTTCAACAGAGTTTAAGTTATATTCTTATATAACATATATAACAAAAAGAGAAAAGGATTTGTATATGCTACAAAATGATAAAATTAGAAAAGTTTTAACTACTAACATCAAAACAGTTGAAGATGTATTAAAAAATATTCCTAAAAATTCTATTGATTTTAAAAAAGTTGAAAAAAAATTATTTAATATTAATTATTGTTGGAATAATGGGGATGTTAGAACATTAGAAATTGAAATTCATTTAAGAGGTCATCATTATTTGATTTTTCTTGAAGATAGTAGTATTGGAAGTGGATTACATACAAAAACAAATAACCATATTGATTTTGGGAAAAATAGAGGTATAAATAATCGTTTATCTCAATATGCTCAACAACCTTTTTGTTTTCAAATTGTTTCTTTCAGACAAGTAATTACAAAAGAATTATTTAAACTTGATTCAAAAAATAAAGCTGGTAAATATATTACTTGGGATAAGGAACTTGACCTTTTATTAAAAAATATTTATTCTTTATTTTTTAGAAACACTGATGAACTTTGTTCTCATTATACTTTAAAAAATAAGAAAATGAGAGAAAATGCTATGAAAAATGAAATTAAGAAAGGGTTAATAACAGCTAATAATAAAGTTGATTGGTTTATCCCAATCGAAAAGAATTAATTTTATTTAGCAAAAATACATCTTCTATAACTCGAAAAGTTTAGGAGATGTATTTCATAAGTTTTGTTTTATTATTATCTTTTTTCTTTTATCATTTTTGCTACATAATCTAATGAAAACAAGTATTCTGGTATTTCATCTTTTTTTAATAAATCTATTAATATTTTAGTATCTCTTTCAGTAAAATTATTTTTTTTATACCATTTATACATTTGTTTAAATGAGTAACGAGTAAATTTACCATTTTTAAAGTTAAATTTTTTATCTATTAAAAGTTTCATATCTGAATATTTAAAATTCATTTTTTTTGATAAAACTGAGATATATATATATTTTATATCTTTTTGTGTTAGTTCATGTGGAAAAAAATACCAATACAATAATTCTTTTTTAGGATTTTCTTTTAAATATTCTGGTTTTATATAATTAGAAACTATTAATACTTCTTTTAGCCAATTTTCTATTTTATTTTTTTTCAGAAAATCAAAAAAATCTCTTGTATTTAAAAACACTTTATTAATTGCAGATGTTTTTTCAGGTGGAACATCATGCATTATCCATTCTTCAACATCATATAATAGCATATCTTTATTTCCATTTTTATAATAACGTTCTATTAAATTTGAGTTAGTTACTCCTGTTCTTAAAACAAATTCTATAACTGTTTTTACATTTGAATATGAAATTCTTTGTATTTTTAAAAAATCATCTATTTTATTTTTAAATATATCTACTATTACTAATAATTCTTCTTTTTTCATTTTATATTTAAAAGAAGTTTTAAGTTTATATATATCATATGGATTTCTTATTATATATTCTTTTTCTTTTAAAGATTTAAAATCTAATTCTGGAAATAATGTTTTAAACCCTATATAATTATATATTGAAATATCACTATGTTGTTTCCAAAATTTATATTCATTTATAGATATTGTTTTCTTTTTTATATTTTTATATAAAATCTTTCTTAGTTCTTCATTTTTTATTGCTTTTTTATCAAGTATCAACCATTTCTTTAAATTTTGAAAATCTATACCTGTTTTTAGCCATTTTTCTAAATCTTCTAAATTTATTTTATTTTCTTTTATAAAGTTAATATCATTACTTGATAAAATATCATATTGTATTAATTTAAATTTTTCTTTATTTGTAAAATAATTTTCATTTATGAAATAATTTATTTCATTTATATTAAATATACTTTTTGAAAAGAAACTATTTAGAATAGATACTTTTTCTTCAATTGTATATTTTGTTTTATTAAATAATTTTATATATTGTTTAGCTTCGAGTGGTTCTATATTATATTTAATAAATAATACTATATATGACGTATTTGTTATTTCAGTTTTTATAAATGATGATAGTTGTTTAAAGTTTATATTTGAATTTATTATTCTTTTAGCATCTATTAATTCAATAATATAAAAATTATTATTTTCAAAAAAAATAAAATTTTCTAATGTATAACCATTCTTATATAATAATTTGTAACTTTTTATTATTTCTTTATTTTTTTCGTCACCTTTATATGGTATTGGCAATGCATGATTTGAAAACAAATAATAAATATCTTTAAAAGAAAAACCTTCATCTAACCACATTTTTATATGCTTTGGTGCAAAATAATCTGATAATTTGGATATTTTATTAAAGTCATATATATTCATATTAAAATAAAAATTGGGTATTTTTAAATCTCCAAATCTTTCTACCCATTTTGATACTTCTTTATAAGAGGTTATATTATATTTAAAATATATATTTGAAACAAACTCAATATCATAATCATTATAATTTTTCAAATATAATAAAAAATCATTTTTATCAATATTATTACTTAATAGTATATTAAATTTTTTAAAGTCAATATTTCCTATTTTTTTATCTAATTTAATTAAAAAATCAATATCTATCCCATTTTTTTTATAATTGATATAATCATCTAATGATATATATATTTCATTTTTTACTAACTTTATAAACTCATCTACATCTATTTTTTTTAAACATATTTTTTTTATATTAGATTTTGAATTAAAATTTAAATTTATTGAGTTCCATTTTATTATTTCTTCAATTGAAACACCACAGTTTAATAATTTAATTAAATTATTTTCATTTATTTTAATTTTTGATAATTTTATTATCTCTTGTTCTTTTATTTCTTTTTTATATAATAGTTTAGCAATTTTTGTTGAGAAGCCTAATTTTTTAAATTTAGCTACATCTGTTATTTTATCAAATGAAATATTCAATGATTTATTTTTATTTATATTATTAATTATATCTTTGAATTCTTTATCGAGGTTATTTATTGGTTTTTTACAATTTTTTTTTGCAATATTTATTACTAATTTATCTATATCATCAGAAGATTCTGTTGATAATAATTCACAGTCTTTTTTTGTTATATTATATTTACTTCTTTTATATATATCTTTTATATATAAAATTATATTTTCTTCACCTATAATATTTTTTTTATTTATATCTTTTAAAATTATTTGTGATGGCTTATCATTTTCTGAAAAACATCCAAACAATAATATGCTTAATGATAATGATATGAAATATTTCATATTAATAAATCCTCTAATTATGATATAAATATTATATCATAATATATATATTTTATATCAAAAAATATTAATTAGAGAATTCAAATAAATTTATATTATTATCTTCATAAATTATATAAATTTATTAGGTATAATAAGACAATTTAATTCTGAATTTATTGTTTGATTTATATGTCTTATATTATTTGATGAAAAATCTGGTTTTCCAATTATATTAAAAATAATATATCCATTTTGTTTTAAAATTGTTTTAAGTTGTTGTAAAAAATTTCTTGTTAATAAAAAATATGGTATTGAAGTTTTATTTGTATATACATCTATTATTATAATATCTTGTTTTTTTGCTATTTTTTTATTTATTATTAACTGTCTTATATCTCCTGATATATTTTTAAGGTCTTTATCAATATCAATATATGTATAATTATTTTTATTTTGATTTTTTAATGATAATGTAAAACCTCCTGCTCCTATTACAAGTATTTCCTTATTTTTTATATTTAAATCTTTATTTATATATTTTTGGATTTTCTTTATATATTCAAATGTAGAATTATTTTGTTTCTTATTATATGATGATGAATTTGAATTATTTATATTTAAATATTTTGTATTTTTTTGTTCATATATTTTTATATTTGAATATGAATTTGTTTTTAAAAACATTTCCATTGGATTAAAAAGTATTGATAATAAAATAAACACAATTATTTTTAATTTTATTTTTTTATCTTTAATATTTTGATAACTATATTTATAAAACATTATTATTAATATTAGAAATATTGTTATTATAAATAGTGTTGTATAATAAATACCTATATAATTGAATAATATAACGGATGTTATTATTGAGCCTGAAAAAGAGCCAAGTGTTGATAGAAATAGAAATAATCCATTAACTTTTGAATGTTGTGAGCTATTTACAAAGTTAATACTTATAGGTATTGTTTGACCTAATAAATATATAATAGGTGATATAATTGCTAATGTATATAAAATCAATACAAAATAACTATTTATTCCTATTGATATAAGTAAATTAAAAAATATTTGAACAAATATATTTGAAAAACCTATACTGAATATAATTCCTGATTTTATAAGATTATTTAAAAGTATTGTTTCGAAATTTTTAGTTATACTTCCACCCTTATAATACCCAAGCGATAGAAATAATAGAAATATACCAATTATTATACTTGTATTTATAATATTACTTCCAACATATGGAACTACTGTTCTTATTGATAAAACTTCTACTGTTATTGACAAATAACCTTCTAAAATTATTAAAAAGAATAATAGATATTTTGGTAGTTTATAGTTCAATTCTTGGTCTTTTATAGTTTTTAGTTTTGATTTCTTCAAATCTTTTTATTAATTTTTCTGCTTTTTCTACATCTTTAAAAAGTTTTTCTATATTATCTCTTGTACATCCCATATATGTTTTTGCTTTTTCTTGTTTATTTATTCTAAAACCTTTATACACTGATAAATCATTTTTTCCATTTCTATTAAACATTGGAGATGGCTCACAACGACATATATATGCTAATTTTCCGACTTCTCCTTCATCTGTTATAGCACTTCTTTCATTAAGTATCCATCCCATCATTTTAAGTTGCTTTTTGAAGTTTTCTATTTCTTTTTTCTTTTTATATATAAAATATTTAATCTTCCATTCTTCTTTAATAATATTCATTATTTACCTTTATGTAATTTCTTTGTTTTAATCTTCTGCCAAATAAAATTCTTCTTCATCAACACCTTTATTTATTTCGTCTGAATAAAATTCTTCTTCATAAAATTCATTATATAATTCTTCTAAATCTACTTGATTATTTTCCAACATTTGTTTTGTTATATTTTTTTCTTTTAAATATGTATCATCTATTTCTACACCATATATGATTTCTTTGATTATTTTTTCTTTTCTTAATATTGTTATACTCATTTTTTTTATCCTTTTTTTTTATAAATTATATCAAAAAATTTTATTGTATCCAAGCAAATAGAAAATTAATAATTTTATTAATATATTTTGCTCTTTTTTCTTTATCTTCTTCGTTTTGTATAAATTGTTGGTGTTCAACATTTTCTATAATACATTTTTTATATATATTATATTTTTCATTATAATATTTATTATCTATTGTTATATTTTTTTTTAATATTGAATTTTTAAATTCTTCTGAACATACTTTCTTTCCAAATTCTCTATATTTATAATATGAAATAATATCTACTTCTGTTAATATACTTGAGAAAGTAAAAGGTGTTTTTAAATCTTTATTTAGTTTTTCTTCGAAATTATTTTTATTTGATGAAAATAATATTGATATTGATAGTATGAACATTAATATATATTTCATATATTATTCTTTAATATCTTTTGTGGCACTTAAAATTTTCTTTTTAATCATATCAAAATCAATTAAATTATTTAAATCATAACTATCTTCATTTAATTTTTTATATTGTTTTTTAAATCTTTTTAATTCTTTCAAACTTTTTAAACGTTTTTTAGAAAAACTATCTTTAAAATTATTATTAATATAGTCTGTTGCTTCATTTAAATTTGAAAATATTTTTAAAATATTGTCTTCTTTTATATATGAAGCAGTATATGAATTTAATTTTTCTATAGTTTCATAATAATATTTATAAGAACTCCTTGAATTAGAAATAACTATACTTTTATTTTTTAAAACTATATAAGTTGTCATAGGTACTATGAAATCAAATATATCATCAAGTTTCTCTGGATTATTAACTATTTTTGCTTTTAGTTCTTTATCAATTTTTTTTACATTTAAACAAATTTTATTTCCATTTTTAATAAAATTTATATATAAATCATAAAGTAGTATTTCATCTTCTATTAATTTGAGTTTATTATATAATCTTGTTAAGTCACCTGTTATTTCTAATTTTAAAGAATCTGAATAAAATGAATTAATTTTTGGAACATATTTTAAAGATTGTTTAAGTTCATAAATTGTTTTTTTTGTTTTCTTTTTTTCTTTAATTAATCTATTTAGTTCATTTTTTGCAAATAAAATTTTCTTTTCTTGAAACTTTGTAAAAATTGATTTCATATATTTCATTACCTTTTTAAATGTATTTTAAAAAAATAATATCAATTTAAAGTTTAAATATAACTTAAATTTTTCAATTATTACTTAAGTATGATTTTTAAAAATATCAAATAGATTAAAATTAAATAGAAATAGTGAAAAATATATTCAGTATTTAAGAATTTTTTTTACTTACTATTTTTTTTACTTTTTTTCCTGATTTTATTGCTTCTATTTGTTTTTTAGCTTCTTTCTTTTTCAATATTAAACTTTCTATTTTTTTAGAAGATTTAATTTTTTCAATTGTTTTCTTTTGAATGTTTTTTGATTGTAATCCTGGATTAATTTGAAAATCAAATTCAGTAACTTGTTCATATTCTTTTGGTATATAAGACCAAGAATCATAATCGTCCCAATTAATTGATGTATTTCCAAACTCGTCTGCTTGAACATTTATAATATGAATGTCATTATATCTATTAGGTTCATATGTGTCACCTTCTGTTAAGTAAACAGAAGTATCTCCTATATTTAATCCTGAAATATCAATTTCTTCGCCTTTTACTTTAATTGGTTCTTCTAATGTTTTTTCTCTTGATTTTAGCTTTTTTACAGGTGCAGTCATTCTTTGTAAATGTTCAGGTTCTATTATATCTTCTGTTGTTTTATATTTGTCCATTATTTCTTTATATTCTTTTTCTTTTTTAGAGAAAGCCCTACCTTCAACTCCACTTCTCCATAGTGCTTCTCTTCCATTAGCGGCACTTACATAATCCCACTTTCTCATATCAAGGCTTTGTTTTCTCCAACCCTCATATCTTTTCATACCATGACCATTTAATTTAATTAAATTAACTTCTTCTTCATTTAAATTTTTATCTATTTCTCTATCTATTTGTTCTATTATCCATTCATTCCCATATTTGTTATATTCATCTACAACATCTAACACTGCTTCATATTTTTTATGAATATTTTTTCTTATTTCATCTGCAATTTTTTTAAGTTCAATACTTTTTTGAGTGCGTTTTGTGTTGTTTAATGATTTTTTATACGATGATTTAAATGATTTATAGATAGCAAGTGAAATTTTATTAACTTCTTCTTGAATTTCTTTTTCTATTTTTTGTATTACATTTTCTATTTTTTTGATTTTTTGATTTCTTTCATCTCTATCTATTTCTTTAAGTTTTAATATTGTTGGAATAGAATTAAATGAAGCTCTATTTAATACCTTTGATTTTTTAAATATACTGTCCAGATTAATTAAATTTCTTTTAGCATAAACTTCAATTAATTCTTTTTTCTTAAACCTTTCTACTTCTGCTTTTGAATAATTTTCACCACCTATTTTCATTTTGTCAATATTTTGATTAATTAAATGTTCTTCAATTATTTTTTGAATATTTTCTGGGATTCTTTTAAAAACAGTATTTAATGTTTTCATTTGATTTGATGTCATTTTATATTTTGCCATATTAATACCTTTTATCTTTTTTTATAAATATTATATCACTTATAACTTTATTTAAAATTAAGAAAAATATTTTTTCTACTTATATAAAAGATGGAAATAATATTTATAATAAAATAAAAATGGATATTACATATGGCAAGTAAAATTAATGATATATTTAGTGGATATAAAAAAGAATTAAATAGCAATAAAAGAAAGAAAAATTTTCCATTAAAAGAACCTGTTGAAGAAATAGATTATGAAAACACAAAGGTTTCAAGATATTTATCAGATGAGCAAGTTAAAAGAAATAAAGATAGATTAAGTAATGATTTGGATGGTTTTGATAAAGAAGCAATAGAAGAACTTAAGGAGTTGGAAAAAAGTCAATCTGATAAGGATTTTCAATCAACTCTAACTGATAGTTTTATTGTATCAAACATTACATATGCAAGTTTTGAAAGTTTTGAAAGTTTCAAAGAATTTATAAAAGATGAAGAAGATTTTAAAAATATGGATGATTTAGAACTTAAAAGACAATTTTTAATATTTTTAAATTCTCCAAGAAAATTTAATGAAGAAACTAATGAATTAGAAGTGAAATTTTTTGAAAAAGTTTTTAAAATTAAAACAAAAAAAGGTTTTAAAGAAAATAATGATGATTTTTCGAAAGATATTGATAAATTTGAAGATATAATAACTGAAGAAGATTATTTAAATAAATTAATTGAAGAAGGTAATATTCCTGAAGATGAAATGGAATTAGGTTTTGAAATTACTCATTTAGTAAGTTCAAGATTATTATTTTTAACATCACATACAATTGTGGATGTTGTATCACCTGAATTAAAGGGAGAAGCAGGACCTCAAATTATTACTTTTAAGAAATTTGATACTAATAAGTTACATGTTGGTTTTAGGGGGACTTATAATGCCAGAGATGCAAAAGAAGATTTATTAATGGGCATGGGAGTTAAAACTCCAACTTATTTTAGACAATTAATTGAATACCTTAATGAAAATGCTTTTGAAAAAGATGAAAATGGTGAATTTTTATTAAAAGGAAATTCAAGAGTTTTAAAGAAAGATTGGCAAAATGTTGAATTTAATGGACATTCTCTTGGTGGTTCATTAGCTACTTTTGCAAGTGCATATCTTTATAGTGAAGCATTAACATTTGACCCTCAGACTGGTAAAGAATTTAATAATGTTGCTCAAACTTTTAATGCTGCTGACATTTCTCGTTTATTAGAGATAAATAATGTAACATCTAATTTATCAGATATAATAAATTATAGATTATTAAATCAATCAGGAGACCCTGAAATATTATCATATTTTGCACAACAGGAAACTGGAAATAACCCTTTTCAAAATATTGATTTAATTTCTTTTAGAGATAGTTTAAATATGCTAAAAGGACATAAAAGTGAAGAAATTTATTATTCTATAATAATATATGAAAAATTACTTGAAGCAACTCCTTTTGAAGAAGTTCAACAAATTACTAAAAATATAATAAAACATTTTGAAACAAATGAAATATTAAGTATTTTAGTTTATTTAGCACAACATCCTTCTTTGGATTTAAATGATGTATTAAATTTACCTGCTGAGGAAAAACAAAACATTATTGACACTGAATATTCTATGGAAGAAACACTTAAAATAATAAGTGATATAGAAATTGAAGAACCTTCTAATAAAACTTTGGAATATATTAAAAATAAAACATTAGATGTACTTTCAAAAATAACTGTTCGAACTCTTGGTAGTGCAGTAGTATTAGGTGCAAATTTCTTCTCTCAATTAGGAAAGAAAACCTTGGGTAAAAAACCTAAAAAGAAAGGTTTAATGGGAACTGTTGCTTAAATATTATATAAGTATAAAATTTAAACTATATCTAAGTTTATTTATAATATAATATTATTATATAAAAAATTAAAGGATATTTAATATGAAATACTCGAACTTCCCATTATTTGTTTCAAATATTGCTACAAGACAAATCTCTGGAGGAGTAATTCTTTATAAAGATGAACCTTTGATGGAAACAAAGGAATTTAGAGAATATCTCATTACTTTTTTTAATTCTTTTGGTATTAATGCTTTTGGTAGAACATTTGTAAAAGAAAATATTAATAGTTTTGTTATTAATAAAAAAATGTTAGAAAAAGCTTTGAATAAAACTGATATTCCTCATTCTAAAGACAATCAAATATATGTTATTAAAGACAAAGAAATTGTTGCATATGCTAAGTTAGATGAAGTTATAACAAAATTTAAAGAAATGAAATAAATAATAAGGATATTATATGGCTTCTATATTGGAACAAGCTTTTGGTGCTTGGCAAAAAGAACAATATGATAATGCTCGACAAAAAACTGTTAATATTCAAAACACTTTTTTAAAAATCAATGTTCAGGAAATTTTAAGTAATTTAACTGATGATGAACTTTCTCTTATTAATAAAGTTAAAGAAAAAGTTAGTAAAACAGATGAAATTACTTTTAATACTGATTTCCTGTTTGCTAATATGATTTTTATATATAGAAATCGTGAAAAATATGTAAGTGCTTATTCTCGAAAAAAAGAAGAAAATCCTGATTTTGATAATGAAATTAAAAATGTTTTCGTTATTTTAGTTTCTGGTCAAATTCTCATACAAAAAAAAGTATTAATCTTTTTAAAAAAAGAATTTGAAAAAAATAAAGACTTTAGAAATACAAATATTATCAAATTAAGTTTCAATAGAGATACTCAAAATATTGAACATTTTTCTAAGTCTGATAAACTTAATTATACTTCTATTGTACATTCTCTTGAGGGAAATATAAGATTACTTTCATTATGGTTACATCAAATAGAAAAGTTTTTAGATGAAGTTGATGAAGAAGACGAACCTTATTTTTATTCTTTTTGTCGTCATTTTACTGAAACTATATTTCTTATCCCAATAGATTTTGAAGAAGTTGAAAATATATAAAATATTAATTAATTAAATTATATATTATTGTTATCATTTAATCTTCTTTTAAATTGTCCTTCTTTCTTAACATTTCTTCTATCAAGTGATTTTAAATTATTTTTAGTTTCTAAATGATTAATACTTGGAAATTGTTTATTTTTAAATTTATTTTTAAAATAATATCCTTGAAAATATAAATTTTTCATATCATAGTCTTTAAATTCTTTATGCATTATTTCTAATGATATTTCTGATTCTATATATTCAAAAATTAAAGTTTTATATTTGTTATTATTTTTCATAAATCTTATTAATTTATTTGATTTTTCAATATTATCTCCAATCATACTTTCAATACTTATTCCTAATTCAAATTCTTCTTCAACAAATTTTGACAAATCATTAAATACTTCTATTCCTATTGGTTTATTTAGTTTAATCATTTTTGTCAATTCATCTTTTTTTAAAAACATTAATTTTTGTTTTAATTCAATTTTTTGAGTATCATTATATTCTTGATGCATTGCTATAATATTAACTATATGCCCTATTAAATCAAAAACATTTGCTTTATTATCTTTTTCATAAATTTCTTTAACTACGAATGAAGAAATAAGCCCCATATCTAATTTAATAAAATCTATTATTTCTATATCTTTTTCATTTTCTATTTCTTCAATTTGATATAATCTATCTAAATTTGAATCTCCTATTCCAAAATCATCCAACCCTATTTCTATTCCAAATTTTTCTTTTAAATATAATAAATTTTTTTGAATAATTGGGTCTGAAAAATCTATGCTATATTCGAGAAATTCAAAAGAAATTATATCTTTAATAGTAAGATTATATTCTAAAAGTTGTGAATTTATCATTCCAACCATTTCAATAAATTTATTGTTTTTAACTTCTCCTGCTCCAAGTTCTTCTTTTAATTCAGCTTCTGATATATTTATAGATGCTTTTGGTATATGTCCTTCTTTTTTATATTTTTCAATATTAGATGTAATATCATAAAAATGTGCTTTTAAATGTGTTATTGAAAAATCTATATTAACTGTGTTCATAAAAGGACTATTCAGCATTTCAATAAATATTCCCTTATTCATTCCTATTGCTTTACTTAAAAAATCATCTTTAAATAAATCATCTCCAACTAAAAATTCATATTTAATAATTTTTCCTTCCTTATCGCAGATAGGTTGTTTTAAAGACGACATATATGGATGTTCATCAATTATAAATCTTAATACAGAAAACAAATCTTCTTCTGTCTTTTTATCGAGATTATCTAATGTGATTACTTTATTATTTAAGTCCTCTAAATATTTTCTTATTTTTTCTACACCTGTTTTTAATTTCTCCAGATTTATTTTTTTTGTGTTTTTTGTTGTTTTATTATTTATTAAATCATTGATTATTTCACTTTTTTCATCTAAAAAGTTAATAATATAATCTTTTTTATCCATTTCTATTTGACTTTCTTTTAAATCTCTTGAAATAACACTTAATAAGTTGCTTATTTCTTGAAAATTATCAGAATGTGCAATAGAAAACCTTGATATATTTTGTGCTAATAAATCATCTATTTTATTAATAAGTTTATTTAAATTTATTTTCATATTTTGAGAAAGACTATAATTTTTATATAACTCTACAAGTTGTTTTAAATGAAATTCTAAAAATTCATTAAATTCAAAGTTGTTTTTAGGATTTTTTGAAAAATCTGGTTCTGTATTTAAATTAAATTTTTTTGAAAAGTTATTCCAAAAGTCTCTTAAAGTTTCATTATTAAAATTTTCTTCAATTTTTTTATCTAAAGGCATTATAACTCCATTTTATTTAAATAATTAAGAATTATAATATATAAATTAAGAAAAAATAATAGTAATAAAAATATTCTTTAAAGTATTCATAAGTTTAATTATTGTATAATTTTTTTAACAAAAAAAATAAAGGTTATTTAATGAAAAATTCTTTTAATCCTAATTCTCTCAGTATTTTAACAATTGGTAAAGTACATTCAATTAATTCTAATTTATTTGCTGCAAAGACAAGTAATATTCGAGAATATATTGATATTAATTTCAAATATGCTGAAATGAAGGATTTATTAGGTAATTTAAAAGTTTTTGAAAGAAGTTTAATTGATAGAATTAGTTTAACTAATGAACAATGGTGTACTTTACTTTTAAATAATTATGCAGATAATAATGGTGTTCCTTGTACAATTGTATTTAGAGAAGACTATGCAATTAAATATAAAAAAGATTTTGATAATACAAAATATGAAAATAATAAATATAAAAAAATTATTGATGAATTTAACTCTGAAATAGTTAAATTATTCCCAATTTCAGCAAGTATTAAAAGAAAAAGTAAAGAAATTTTAAATTTAGAAAGTAATGCAAAAAATAGAAAAAAATTAAGTGAATTAAATGAATTATGTTTAAAAGAATGGATTGATAATGAATTTGAATTAAAACAATTAATTGACAAAACTTTGAATAAAATTAATAATACAACTCAATCTGAATTAAGTAATGAACTTAAACAAGACTTAAAAACTGGGTTCGTATCTACTTTAACAAACCAACAAAAAGCTTTACAATTATTGGGTATTGAAACAGACTTTACATTAATTGAACAATATAATAAAATAATTGAATTACCTATTGATAAAACACATGGTGTCTTAAAATTAGAAGAAATCGTGTCGCATGAAGGATTTGTTGAAGATATTGATGTTCAAAATGGTTATAGATTAACTCTTTTTCAAGCTGTCGAAAAAATAGATGTTTATGGAAATAAAACTATCACAGCAGGTGATGAAATTCTTGTTTCTGTCGAAATGTCAATTTCTCAATTTTCCAGTTTTATTTCTTCATTTAATAATGGTGGAACAGTTGCGACTTTAATTAATACAAAAAAAGCAGGTGAAATTAAAAAAGATTTTTCAGATATTAAATATGATTTATTTGAAAGAAAACTATCTGAATTTAAAGATAGTATTAATCAAACAAAAGATGAAATAATGCCTTATTATAAAAAAAATAAAGAGGCTACTAAGAAAAAAATTGGTGTCAAAAAAGTTAGAGAAATTGAAATAAATTATGAACAATTCTATAACAAATTTATTTCTAATATAAGTCATTCATTAGAACATTTGATTAAAGAAGCTCTTGAAAAAAATATTTCAAAAAGAATGGATTTTATGTTTCAAGTTGAAAAAACTATTAAAAATATTGGTCTTGAAGCTTTTGAACAAAAAGTCGAAGATTCTAATCAACAAATTAAATTATTTAAATAATTAAGTAGTCTTTTATCTTTTTTATGTTATTATATTTATAACAAAAAGAAAAGGACTGATAATGTCACAAACTATTAAATTAAAAAAAGATAATTATAAAAAAGAAAATATAACTGATGAAAAATTTGAAATTATTAAAAATAAAGTAACTGGTTATATGGATAAAAGAATTAAACATTATTCATCAATATTGACGATGAAATATATGAATTGTGTTTTTCAGAAGATTGGATGGAATTGTTAAATATATATAAAATCAAAATTTAATATATTTTAATTTATACCCTTTGCTATATCTCTATGTATATAGACTTATAAGGGAATTTCATTTTTTATTATAATTAAATTTTTATTTTTAATCAATATTTAAGTCTTTATTTGTTATTATATATATAACAAAAAGATAAAGGTTTATATATGATAAGTATTAATGCTGCTTTTTCTGACTGTATAGATATTATTTTACACAATCAAAAAATCATTGATGGAGAATTACCAACATGGTTATTAACAACAGAAGTTAGTGTAAGTAATAGCACTAATAAAGATAAAATTATTTCTTTATTTAAAGAATGTATATCTTTTGATATTTGTGATGAATATATATTATTTGTTGTAAATAGAACTGATGATGAAATCAAAAAAATTATTGATGATAGAAAATTAAATCAAGAATATCAAATTCATAAATTAAAAAAATGGTTTGAACAATCTGATGATAACAAACAAGAAATTATTACATATCTTAAACATAAACATTATAATTGGATTTTAAGTGAATTACAAGGAGAATACCATGAAAAATAAATCAAACTCAAAATTATTATTAACTGCTACTGTTGATGGAATGTCTGTTCCTGACAAAATTTGGAATGAAATTAAAAACAAATTTGGTATTTTTAAAGAAGGTGATGAAAATTTTTTAATTTGGGTTGAAGAAATTGGATGTCTATCAACAATTTCAAGAGAATATATTGAAGATATTTTGGATGAGCATCAAGGAGAACATATTGATTTAATTTCATTTCAATAAAGTTTCTCCACATCATCACTGTGAAGCTCTTGGAGATATAGAAAATTATTTTTGATTTTCAGTTCTTATTAAGCTTTAATATGTTAAAATATTTTTAACATTAAACAAAAGGCAAAACTATGACAATTACTGATAAATTAACTAAATATTTGGAAGAAAAAATCGAAATTAATAAGGATGGAATTTCACAAGATGATTTAAATGAAAAAAAACTTCATGACATGATGCTAAACAATAATTTAAAAAAATATGATGATGTTTTAGTTGATGGAAAAGCAGGTTATGTATTAAAAGCAGAACTTCAAGATGATGAAGTCTTATACACAATTTTTTATAAATATCCTCATGATTATAATGGTATTAAAAGAAAATCAAATAAAATAGGTGTTTATAAAATAGATGAATTACAACCTATTACATTAAATAATGCAAATCAATTTGATGAAGCTATTCAAGACAATATAAAAGAAATTTATTCTGAAAATATTTCTAAATATTGTTTAGAGAGTATTGATGACAACGATGCTATTAAATTTATTGATTATTTTTTAAAAAATAAAATTAAACCTAATTCATCTGTTGCAAAAACTTTAATTAGTGATTATTTTTCTAACAAATTTAAATTTTAACAAAAAGGTTGGATATTATTATGGGATGTCATACTTGGTTTTACAAAAAAAGTAATAAATTTTCTAATGAAACTCAAATCAAATCATATATTATTAATCGTTCAAAAGAAACTATTGATTTACTTTTGAGAGATTTTGATAATGAACCTATTGATTATCAAAAAGAAATTTTAGATGATGTTTCTTATTATCAAAAACATTTAGAAAAACTTAATGATTTAGATAATTTAGAAGAAATTTTTAATCTTATTGCTGAAAATTATTTAATTATGGATAATGGAAATGTATATGAAGAATTAACTTCTGAATTTCATGATTTATTCCGATATTCGGATTATGAACATCCTTCTCTTTATTCAAGAGAAGAAACTTTTGAATTTATTAAAAATAAAAAAATTCATATTTCTGTTATTAATTATAATCGTCTTTTATCTTTCTGGGAACATTATCCAGATGGTTTAATTGAATTTGGTTAAAGTTTAATTTTTATATAAGTCTCTTTTTGATATAATTATATATATATTTCAAAGGACTTTTTAATGTTATCAAAAACTGATTTACAATCTATTATTTCTACTTCTGAAAATCAACTTAATTATATTAAATCAAAATATAATGGTTATACTTCTTCTGATATGCAATTATTTTTTTCTCAAAAGTTATCTAATGAAGCATATCAATATGTTTTTGACGATATGATTAAAAGTGAAAATTTTGATACTCGAATACTTATTCCTATTATTTCAAGTCCTAACACTCCAATTGAATGGTCTTTAAAATTTTATAATCAATTTTCTAATGAGGAATTTAATATTTCTTGTTTTTCAAAAAAATCTTACCTTGATAAAAAAGATTTAAAAAAATCTGTTAAAAATCAATTAAAAATGTTAGATGATGCTTTTGCTGAAAATCCTAAATGTCCTCTTGAAATTTTTAATGGTTTTGTTGAAAATGGTCTTAATAGAGTTATATTAAATTGTTCTTTATTTTCTTATGATGATTTTGTTAAATATATTTCTAAAAAAAATAATAAAAAATTGTCTAAAAAAGAATTTAATCAGATTCTTTCATATGTTTCTAATCGTAAAATTTTAAATAAAGATTTTATTAATTTTTTAACTAATAATGGTAAAGGTTCTCATTTAAACTCTTTATTACATTTATCTTATTATAAACAACCTTATGAAAATACTTTTTATAATAATTTACTTGATAATAATTTTGAATTATTCAATTATCTTTTTCACAAAGCTATTGAAAGTGATAGTTTAAATGCTATTGAAATGAATTCTTTTGTTAAAAAATTTGTTGAAACTGGTCTTTTTCTTAATAGAGAAATTTGTGAATATAGCTTTTCAGATGAAATTATATCAATATTAAATAATTATCATCCAAATATTTATAAAAAACTATTTGTTAAATCTGATATAGAAAACAAAAAAATATTTAAAATTTAAAGGATATATAAATGAAAGTGAAATTATTGAGTACAACTAATCCATTAGCAAAATGTATTATTGGAAAAGAATGTGAATTATCTTATAATTTAAAATCATTTTTTTCATTTAATGCTGATGATTTGGATTTTGATTATCGTAAAGGCACTTGGACTACTTCTATAATTAAAAATATTAAAATAAACGAACCTTCAAGATTTTATTATGAAATAATTATTACTACTGATAATTCTGAATATATATTTGGACATGGAACCCCTTCTGATGTTGAACCTTTAACTGATGATGAAAAAGATGCTATCTCTTTAATGCTTATTTAATCTATTCATAAGCTTCTTTTTGTTATAATTTATATAACAAAAAAGAAAAGGTTTTACTTATGTCTAACATTATTAATCAAACACTTCTCAATGATTTTGTCAAAGATATCACAATTAATGGTGATACAACTGTTTTATCTGCTTTTATTGATATTCTTGATGAAAAGTTAATTTATGATTCATTATCTTACCATGAACAAAATTTTTCTACTATACTTTCTTATTCAAGAGAAATGCTTATCAAAGAAATAGCTTATGCTAAAGATATTCTTCTTACTGAAATTGTTGATACAATTCATTTCTATAATGATAAAACTGTTCTTTTTAATATTATAGAAAATGTTTCTAATGATATAAAAAAAGACTTTATATCAGAAATTTAAGTTGGTTTTAATAGACTTAATGTTATTATGATTTATTAAATTTAAAAAGGGTGTTTATATTTATGATTAAAAAAAATTTTAAAGATATTTATATTATTGGTGAAAAATATGATTTTTCTACTATGAATATTGGAAATATTGTTGATGTTGATGAAAATTATACAGAGGTTGATAATACTTCTATCATAGCTGAATTTATTGGTTATGAAATTGATGATGAAAATGAAGAAGTTTGGTTTAATTTTAAAGATGAAGAAGGATATTTTTATACTTTTTCTGAATATTTAGATTATATTTAAATTAAAATTAGGATTTTATTATGAATAATGATATTCAATTAGATGAAGCTTTAAAAAAAGTTATACAAGGTCATGACAGGGAACTTTCCGAAAGTGAAAAGAAATTAATTGATGATTCTTTTAATAAAACTCTATCACAGATAGACAAAACTGATTCTTTTCTTAAAAAACTTAAACAAGAGATTGAAAAATAATTTTTTAAAGTTTATATTTTACTTTTTTGTCAGTCCTTTTTAAGCTTATTTTTGTTATAATTCATATAACAAAAAAGAAAAGGATTTAAATTATGAATAAAATTTTTACTCGCCCAGATTTAATTAAAGAAGTTATTGAAAGAAAAAGTGCTCTATTAGATGGATGTCCTCATCTTAGAAAATGGTATGATGATGAAATTTTATATTTCAAAACACATCCTAAATATTCTGGTGAATTAGATTATGTTGATTTATTTCCAAAAATTTTTGATGATATGGATACTGACAAAGATTTAAAAACATATATCCTTGATTTGGATGCTGTTAATTCTTTATTAAATTCTAATTTTAAAAATATTGATGAAGTTGTTACTTGTAGTCTTTCATATGAAGTTTTTGATGGTATGCCAGTTGGCACTTTTACTATTTCTTCTAAAGAAGATACTGTCTCTTTAACTACTTATTCAGATATGAATAAAATATCTGAATTATTTCAATATTTATATTCATTTTATACTATGTTTGATGTTAAAAGATATGATGGATTTTTAAGTTCTGGATATGCTTTTAAAAAATGGGATAATTATAGTCAATCTTATTCTTATTACAAATATATTGATAATGGAACTTCTATTGATTTTAAAAGTTTTGATACTTTGGAAAAATTAGAAATATCACTTTGTTTTGATACTTGTTCTTCTCCTATTGTTTTATAATTAAATTTGTTATTTTTTTTAAATTATAATCAGAGTTTTTTAATTTTAACTCTTTTCTAAGTTTTCTTTTGATATAATTTATATAACAAAATAAAGATAAAGGTTTTTAATGAAAACTATTACACCTATGCAAAGACTCAAAGATAGTTTAAATACTTTTGAGAATAAAATAAATTTTTTACTTGATAATATTATAAATTTAAATCGTTCTGAACCTAAATTCCGTTCAATTTATTCTTATGAATATTATGAGGATTTTTATAAAAATTTAAATTCTGGTTCTAATATGACTTCTGGTGTTCATGCTGATTTTATTAGAATTTTTAAAATATATATTGTTAATGATACAAAACTCACAAATCCTTCTATTGGAATTTCTTTTTATGATATAGATAAAAATATTGATGGTGTTTTAATTAAAATCTCTATTAAATATGATGGTCATTTTGAATTTAATTTTTTTAAATTTGATGAATTTAAAGAAATATTAAAATCTTTTAACAAAGAAGTTATATTAAAAAAGAATATGAAAAGAGATGTTGCTATTAAAGAACTTTTTTCAAAAATTCGTGAGTATTTTCATACTGATAACAAAAAAGAAATTGAGAAAAAAAAATTACTTAGAGAAAAAACTTCTGGGATTAAAAAGCAAATAACAAATGTTAATGTTCGTATTAAAAGAAAAGAAAAAAAATTTAATTCTCTACTTGAAGAAAGAGGAAAATATTTAACATCTTTACACCAAAAATATAAATTTAGAAAATTGGAAAAAGAGTATTTAGCTATACAAAAAAAATATTTAGAAGCACAAAAATTAATTGAAGAAGATTTAATGGATTTTGATAATTCACATAATTATTATCAAGATGGTAATGAACTTAGAAAAGAGAAAGAAACTCTTAATAAACTTATTAATGAAAAAGTTAAAATTGAAAAACAATTGAAATAAATTTTAAAGGAAAAAATTATGAATAATAATATTAATACTTATGATATTGAAATAGAACAACTTAGAAAAAAAATTTCTCAATTTGAGGTGGAACATTTAAAACCACTTAAAGATAAAATTATAGAATTAGAAAAGAAAAAAGAAAAAGAATTGTTTAAACCTATTATTGATAAAATTATGAATGATGAAACTGTTGGTAGAAGAAGTCATTATTGTTCTCCTTTTTATGAATTTAATTGGAGAGCTTGGAAGAGTTTAGGTTGGGATAGTCCAGAAGAATATATTTCTTCTGTGCCTATGGAATATTATACTTTTGATATTGATAATGTTTTATTTGAAAATTAATTATTATTTTTAATATCTTCTTTTTTTACTTTTATTAATAAGGAATTTTCATTTTTGATAATTTGATATTTTTCTTTTATTAAGAATAAATAATCTTTATTTAATGAAGATAATACGACTTTGCTATAAGTATTATCTTCTATATATATTTCACCTGGTTTGTATTTAATAAATGATAAATTATTTTGGATTAATTGTCTTTTTCCCCTTTTTTTATCTTTTTATAAGTTTCTTTTTGATAAAATAAATATTATTAAATAAAAGGAATTATCAATGATTAATAGAGAAAAAAGAAAAGAAGATTTAGATGCTCTTTTAATAAATTTAAATGATTTATGTTCTGAAAATGATTTGAGATTAGGACAAGTTATTGATATTGCCATGAATAATACAACAGTTGATTTATTTACTATTGAAAATGACAAACTTAATGATTTAATTCTTGAAAATTTTAAAGATTGGTTTAATTCTAATGACTAATATAAATTTTTTAAATGATATTTTTGATTTTTTTACTTATTGTAATCAAGGAAAACAAGACAATTTAAAACAGTATTTTGATGGTGATTGGTTTATATATCAAGGTTCTGACATCATAGAACTTTCTAAAAAACCTTTTGTTATTAAAGATATTGTTAAAAATAAAAACGAAGTTGAACTCATTATAATTCCTTTAAAATATGGAGAAAATATTTCTGACAATTTAATTGAACAAGATGAAATTATTCTTGGTTTTTCTATTGATACTATTTCTAATACTGTCTTTGATATTCCTTCTAAAAGTAGTCAATACTATGGATATACTTCTTTGGAAATTTCCCATTTTGGATTTCCTAAGCAAATATTTATATATGAACCAGCAGGAGAATAATATGAATACAAAAATACTTTTTCAAATGTTTAATATCATTAGAAATTATGAAAAACTTTCTCCTTCTTCTTCATTAGTTGCTTTGAATTTTTATTTATATAATAAATTTTTTAAAGATGATAATTCTAATATTTTAAAATTTTTTCCTTATGTAAATACTATTTCTGATAAGACTATTAATTATTTAAATGGTCTTTCATTTGTAGAACCTATTTTATTTGAAGATTATCTTTCATTTGTTCAAAGAACATTTAGAGGTGAAAATAATAATGGTATTATACCTGTTGTTTTAATTGATTTTATTAATTTTAATATTAATTTTGAAGACAATATTAATATTGCCACTAATTTTCTACCTTTGAGTAAGGACAAAGATTTTAATTATACTCTTTTTGATTTCAATATTCCTATAATAACTTCTACTATTTTTATTTTGAATAAGCTTAATAATGATTTTATAAAACATATCCGCTCTGATATTATTTCCATTGGTTCTTTATTTAATAAAAAATTTAAATATGTTATTACTAATTTAAATGATAATAACAATCAATTCTTATATAAAGATACTTGTTTTTTCAATGATGATATTAATAATCTTAAATTTGATTTAGAGTTTTATAATTTTTATGATATTGAATTTAATTTAGATACTGAACAATCTGTTATTCAATATGATACAAAAAAGAAAAAAATACCTTTATTTGAGGTTGAAATATATCAATCATTACAAATATTGGAAGATGATGGGTTTGCTACTTTTATTATTAGTAAAAAAATATTTGAAAATAATAAATATTCTTCTTATTTCAAAGAATTATTTTCAAAATATTCTTTAAAAAGTATTGTTCAAGTTCCTTCTGAAACTTGGAGTTCTATTGGTAGTTATTTTGAAAGTTATATTATTGTTTTACAAAATAAAAAGCCTAATTTAAAAGATGACAAATTTAATATTTTATTACCTAATAGTTTAGGTGTAACATCTACTGGTGCTTATATTGATATTTCTGATTTATATCAAAAATTTTATTTTAATAATATTTCTATTTTTGATAATTCAAATTTTTTAGACGAACCTTCTTTTTTTCAATATTCAATCAAAGATTTTTTGAAAAATAATTCTTTTGATTTAGATAATTTATATATTGACAAAAATTATGATAGTGGAAATTTTTATAAGTTATCTGAACTTATCGCTCCTGTTAAAAGAAAAGTAATTATTTCTAATATTAATCATAAAAAAATTTCTATTTCTATTAAAGATGGTGTTTCTTGTATTGATATTAATAATTCTTCTCTTTCAAAAAAAACTTATTATGAAGTAAAAAAAGGAGATTTTGTTTTATCTAAATTATCAACACATAAAGGTGGATTTGGTATTGTTGATGAAACTTGTGATGGTGCTTTAATTAGTAATAGTTTTTTATCTTTTGAAATTATTAGACCTGATTTGATAAATCCTGATTTTTTATCTGAAATGTTAAAAAAAGAATTTTTTTTAAATAAATTTGAAAATATAGTGTCTGGTATCTCTGGTAGAAAATATATTAATATTGATAAATTTTTAGATTTCAAAGTTAAACTTATTAATATTGATGAACAAAATAATTTAATTGATAAAATACAAACTTTAAAAAATGAAATTAAATCATTAAATAATGAATTAAATGATTTAATTAATGATATTTAAGTTTCTTTTAAGTTTATTTTGATATTATTTTAATTCTCTTCTCTACTATTTTAGTGAATGGTGGTGGGCTTAGAAGTAGCCATCCATAAATAAGTGAGAATAAGTAATTTAGTCGTGTTCTGAAAGTCTTGGATAAACGAGTACGAGTTATCAAAAGGTCAGATTGTTATACATATGATGTTTTCGCTTTTATATGTGTATAATAGCTACTTTAAAAGGCGACTTGATTTCTTTGGTGTAATAACAAACCATTCACTATTTTTAATTTCTTTTTAAGTATTCCAATGTTATTATTTATTTTATTAAAAATTTAAAATTATTGGAGTTTCATTTTGCCTTTAAAAAACCCTACTTTATATAAACAAGTAATTATTTGTCGAAAGTGTGATTATCAGTTTGATGAAGAACCTATTGTTGATTATTGTCCAATTTGTTTTGAAACAGATACTATAAAATTATTAATTGAAACTATGCTTACAAAAGACGAATATCTTTATATTAAAAAAAGAATTTCAAAGCTTAATGATTCTAATATTAAATTTGATTTGTTTAATTTTGTTAATCGTAGAAAAAAAGATTTGAATTTAAAAATAGGATTTTAAAATGATTAAAATGAATTTTGAAGATTGGGATGGTATTTATAATTGTGAAGATAATATTGGATATAACCCTTCTACTGATGCTGAAACTATTAAAAAAATAATTAATAAACAACCTAATACTATTTGGACTTTAATAACTTTTGATAATGGTGAATTACATTATATTAATAAATATGACCCCAAAGGTATTAAATGTTATTTTTCTGATATTTCTTATTCTCCTGATAAAGAAATTATAGTTGATATGTGAGACTTCTCTATTGTGAATTTCTATACCCTTTAAGACGAATCTTCTAATATTTTTGATATATTTATCAGTTTTACATTTAAGTTTTTTGTATATATATCAACCAATATATTTAAGTTAGTTATAAGTTAAATTATTATATAATTTATATAACAAAAAAAGAAAAAGGTTTTATTTATGACTAACATTACAATTAAAAAAGATATGGCTACTGACATTGCTTCTGAATTTGTTTCTTATAATTCTGAAAAAGATATTTCCGAATTTATATTTCCTCTTGCAAAAGATGAAATTTATAAAACAATGGCTATTAAAAATATTCCTGATTTAATAGCAGCTATTAGTTATATTGATGACATTAAAACACTTGAGGACAATATTAATAATATTACTTGTATTATTGCTGATACTCTTGTTAATTTTTCTGATGATGATTTTAAAGAGTTTGTTATTAAATATTATGATGATGAATTTTCTTTTGAAGATTATTATCTTCAAGCTTAAACAAAAGGATACATAATGGAAAATAAAATTGATTTTACACCTATTGAAAGAAATTATATAGCAAATAGAATTACTGGTGATTCTATTAGGAAACTTGAACTTCTACCTGTTGCAATTCATGATTTATATAGAGCGTTTAGTATGCTTGGTTTAAAAACTGATGATTTAGAAAATATTTCTAATAAAATAACTTCTGTTCTTATTGAATTAGAACATTTACAAAATATTGTATCTTTTGGTACTACTAATGATGATGAAGTTAATCAAAATCTTAGACATCTTATTGAAAATATGAATAAAGAAATTTCTTCTTAAAGAATTTCTTTATTTTTCTGTAAAGTCTCTCCTCCCAAAATGATAACCCCACAACCTTGTAATTTTTCACCAACTCTATCTTCTGCCAATTTATCTTTTTTTAAGTATTTTTTTGATATAATTTATACAACAAATAGAGAAAAGGATTTACTTATGGATATTTTATCTTTTTTAAACAACTTTGATACGGAAATTATTACTGTAAAAGTATTTTCTGATAACAAATATTTAGATGGTACTTATAATGTTTCTATTCAAAATTTTTTATATGAACTTGGTGAAAAAGAAGCAGAAATTTTAGGTTTGAATGATACTGAAATTTATATCTCTGTTGATGATAAAGAATTTACTTTACAAGTAACTCCTTTTTATCTTGATACTGAGTTTATATTTATTTAATAAAAGGATATTAAAATGCAAGAAAAAAAGAAAAAAACTGACTATGAAGTCTTGCAAGATGGTTTACAAACTCTTGATAGAGAAGAAGCTCGACAATATTTTCAAGCTTATAAACAATGGGGATTATCTGACCATAAATCTCCTGTTGATGCTATTTTTGATTTAATTGAAAAATATTGTGATTGTTTAAAAAAATAAATTTTCAACACTTTTTAAGCTTTCTTTTGTTATAATTTATATAACAAAAAAAAGAAAAGGTTAAATAATGGATTTACTTACATTTTTTGAAAATGATGGTTATCAAGTTAAAGTTGTGTCAGTTCCAAAAAAAAGAACTTTACAATTTTTAAAATATTATATTGGTGATATTGTTGAAATCGTTGATATTGACACTCATTCAAATATTGTTGAAATTGAAATTCCAAATAAAATTCATGAAAAAATTAATGATACTTATCCTAAAACTTTGAGAGTTTGGGTGGATTTTAATGTTGTTACACCATATATTTAAGGATAAATAATGATTAAAGCAAATTTAAAAGTAATTTATACTACTGATAATAATTATAAATCAGAAAGTTCTGTTGAATTATCTTTTGTTGAATTATATCTTGATGAGGCTGATAGATTAGTCAAAAGTTCTTTTATAGAATTAACAAAAAATTCTATTCTTCCTTATATTTTATTTAAAACAATTGAGGATTTAGGTTCTAAGGACATTGTTCAAACTCTTTTAACTGAACTTAATAATGATTTAGAATATGGTGTTGAAGAATGTGGTCATCTTCAGTATGTTAATCCTAATATTAGTATTGATTTAGTCTTAGTTTAAATTATATATAAAATAGGATTATATAAAATGAAAAAAAATATTTATATTAAAAATTATCAAAAAAATAATGAATTATATATAGATAATACTATATCTAATTTATCTGATTTTCAAATAGAAATCCTATTAAATATAGCAAAAAATGATTTTTTTTATTTCTTTGAAACTTTTGATTTTTTAAATCAGAGAAAACAAAATAAAATCACTGTCTCTTGGTATATTAAAACCTCTAATAATATTCAATTTAAAAAAACACTTACAATTGGTGTTAAAAAATTATTAACTAATATTAAAACTTTAAAAATTTAAAATGAGGAATTACTATGAAAGTTAACTATTCTTTATCAAGAGATTATGAAAAACTTTTTTCTTTAATACATACAAATCTAATTGTTTGTTTTGTTGATTATTCTACTTCTTCAGGCAGAACATTACGTGATGTTGCTAAGATTAGATATGATAAAGACAGAGAACATATTTCTGTTGGGGCAAGAGGAATTGGTTATATTGAAGCCTTTGCTTTTGATGGTAGAAATTTAAAAGAAGATTTTATTTTTCAATGTAAAGTTACTAATTTAGAATATATTGTTCCAAATACTTCTGTTTCTTCTTTAAATGGTGGTTTAAATGGTTCTGGTGATTGTGTTTAAGTGTTGAAAGCTTAATTAATAGCTTTCAACTTTAACCATTGATGGTAATATGTAGTCATTATAAATACATTCTTCTATAATCTTTTGTGAAACTTTATTTCTTTTTTTATATTTTTCCTGTTCTTTCAGGAACTCTTCAACTGTTATTATTTTTTTTATATATTTAACTTTTTCATTAAAATTTTTGTTTTTAATTTTTGTTAAAATTGACTTATTAATATGTTCTTCTACTTTTTTAATTTCATTCTTTAAATCTTTTGTATAAGATTCTAAATCTTTTATATTTTTTAAATTATTTTCTATTCTTATTATTAATGTTTTTTTCAAACTTAATAAATCTTCTTTTATTGTTTTATTTTCTTTTATTATTTTTTCTAATTCTTTTATTTTATATTCTAATTCTTTTATCTCTTTTAGTATAATTTTTCTTTTTTCTTTTGTTTGATTTATTTTTTCTTGAAATGTTTGTTTTATTATTTTTTCATATTCTTCGTAATCATCTATAATGTTTTGTATTGTAATTTCGTCTTCTTTATAAAACCACCCTGTTATTATATAATATAATTTAGATATATTTGATAGTTCGTATTTTGAATACTCTTTCATTACATAATATTTATTCTCTGGTAATTTTTTTATATATTTGTCTATAAATAATAAAGGTGTATAAAGAATCTCTACATCTTTTAATAGTTTTAAAATCTTTTTTGAATTATATTTAAGAGTTCTTATGCTTCTTATATCATTTTTTGTATTAGAATATAAAGGTATATCTTTTAATATATATATTTGTTCTTCTTTTGATAATGTTAATATGTAATCAATTAAATCTAATCTTTCATTAAACAATTCGTCTTTTAATTCTATTAAATTATTTATCTTTTTCATATTTTCTCTTTTCTTTTAATTTTATCTTTTTTTTGTTTTAAAGTCAATTATTTTAGTGTTTTTTAAGTCTTTATTTGCTATAATTTATATAACAAAAAAGAAAAGGATTTACTTATGAAAATTGTTACTGAACATTATATTGAAACTGAAAATTTAGCTGCTTTGAGAACACTAATTTCCGATATCGTTACTGATATTGATTTAGATGTTTCTGATGTTTTTTCTTGGTTTAAAGAAGATAATACTGGTGATATTCAGGTTGATTGTTCTACTTGGGCAAGAGGTGCTGTTGAAGAAGCTATTGATATTATCAAAGACAATCTTGAATGTGATGAGTATAACTCTGAGTATACTCAAGATGATGTAAATCTTCTTATTGAACTTTTTGATGAAATGGTTGAAGCAAGTAATAATAATATTTCTGTGCTTTATATTGGAGAATAATTATGGCTTTTGTTGATGTTTTTCATTATAACGATACTATTCGTAGAGAATTAGTATCTTTATCTCATGATGATAAAGAATTATTTGAATTTGTTTCAAATAATTTTGATGATAATTATAATAGAGTTGCATCATTAGTTCTTGGTGGTTCTATTAATACTATTTTAAGTGATGCTTATAAATTTACTAATTCTATTGATGAAGCTTGGTATGAAAATAAAATGATTTTAACACCTTCTGAAATCAAAGAAGGATGTCGTTCTACAAGTGTAGGTGATGTAATACAAATTGAGAATGATTTATATATCGTTATGAGTTTAGGGTTTAAATTTTTTAAAGCTATTTCTTAAAAACTTTCTCTTTTATTTCTTTAATCAAATTGGGTTGTTTTCCCAATTTTTATTTCTTTTTTAAAAATTTACTCATTTTTTTATAACTTTTCTCATTCATATATTTTTTCGCCTTTTTTTTATTTTTTGTTTCTATAAACATTCTTATTAGTGATGAACTTGTATTAATATGTTTATTTTTTGGTGTTAAATAAACTGTTTCCATTTTTGATGTTTTTCTTGTAAATTGTTCAAGATTAAATTCATAGTCTAAGTCAATTCCATTTCTTATACCTCTTATCATTACTTCTGCTTTATTTTCTTTTGCATATTCACTTATTATTCCTTCATATTTAATTATTTTAATGTTTTTAATTTTTGACAATGCTTTTTTTACTATTTTTATTCTTTCTTCTATATTAAAATAATGCTTTTTATTTCGATTATTTGCTACTATAATCACTATTTCTCTTGATGGAAATAATTTCATAGTTCTTTTAATTATATCAATATGTCCTGAATGAATTGGGTCAAAAGAACCAGCATAAATTACTTTTTTCATTTTTATTCCTTTTTTTTATTTTTTATATATTAATTTTATTTTTCTTTAAATAAACTTAATTTCCTTAGTAAATTGATTATTTTAATCTTCTTTTAAAGAATTGAATGTTATTATTAATTAAATAAAAAAAGGATTAATTATATGAATTTTGATGTTCAAAAAGTCGAAACAAATACTTTACCAGCTTACCAGCTGGAAGATATGTTATTTCTGACCCTTGTTACATTTTTGATGAGAAATATTGGGATGATGATTAATGTGAAGTTCTCTGTAATGAATAGTGAAGTATTCTATAAAAAGATAATCAAAAAATAATTATTAGGAATTTTAAATGGCAAAATATATTTTATTTGGTGGATATGATTATTATCCAAGTGGTGGTGTTTATGATATTAAAGAATTTTCTGATGATTTGTCTGACATTATTGATAAATTAGATACACATCCTATTTGTGAGTTTGATTTTATACAAATTTTAAATACTGATACTATGGGTCATTTATCTTTTCATCTATCCGATTTTTTGGATAAATCTTCTGATATTCGAAAATTTGATGTAAAACAAATTTCTGATAAAATTTTAAATTCAGATTTTTAAAATTTTAATTTTAATATTCCTCAATTTTTGATATAAAGCTTCACAAAAGACAATTATTCTTTTATCTTTTGAAAGTATAATTGCCTTTGTTTTTTATTCCATCTTTCTTTATAGTCTGCTTTTAGCCTTTTATATTTTAATTGATTTTTATGATTTTCAATATCAAATAATTCAAAATTAGCTATATTTTGGATTTCTCCTTTATTTACTACTACCCACCACATATTATTTATATTATGTGATATAATTCCTCTTTTTAATCTTCCTGTTTGCTGACATCTAAAATATTTTACTTCTTGATTTTTAAGTTCTTTCCCATCTCTATCTCTTCCATATGAAGATTTTTCTACATATTCTTTTACTTTTTTTTGTTTTAAAATATTAAATTTTCCATAATCTTCATATGATAAATCAAAACTATTTTTAATTTTAAAATAATTTATTTCATCCACTTTTGTTTTATTTTTATAAAGTATATATTTTTTTTCTTTCTTGAATGTTTTTATTATTTTATACATTATTTTTTCTACTTTTTTATATTCAATAAATGAAATCTTTTGTTCTGATAAAAATCTAAACATTTCATTTTTTTTCTGAAAAAATATAATATTTAATCCTTTTTTATCTATTTGATTTTCATATTTGATTTGAATTGATATATTGTCTTTTTTAAAACTTTTATAATTCAAATAATTTTTATGAATTCTCTCTTGTAAAAATCCTTCTTCTATTATTATTTGTCTTATTTTTTTATATATTTCTTCTCTTTCTTTCTTTGTTTCTTTTCTTATTTTTATCATATATTCTGGAAAGTCTATTAAAAACATATTTTTCCTTTTGTTTTTTTTATATTATATCAAAAAAATTTTTTTTATTATATACTTTATTTTTATCATGTTTTCTATAATTCAAATAATTTAAGAAAGATGTTTCACTAATTTTAATAAGGAACTATTATCAAAACTACTATTACAAATAATGAATATATTTATATTTTAATTCTTTCTGCTGATTTTGAAGATTGCTTTAAAAAAGAATACAAAATAATATCTTCTTTAAATAAACAAAAACTTATAAATATTAAGAAATATTTATATCAAAAATTATCTAAAATTCCTTCTGAACTCATCAATATCAATCTAACTATTGAAGATAAATATTTTAAAGATAATAAATTATCTTGGGATGATTTTCAAAAATCTAAAAAAGTAATTTTAATGAATAATGAAAAATCCAAACAAATTAAAAAATATTATGAAAAGAATTTTTTTGAATATTCGGAAATTATAGAACAAATACCTATTTCAATATTTCATAGTGAATTTAATATATCAATTGTTAAAATCAAGATGATTTAAAATTAAGTAATTTATAAGTAGAATAATGTTATTATACCTTTAACAAAAAGAAAAGGTTTTAATAATATGAATAAAAATAAAATAGTTTTAAATGGTAGTAGCTTTAATAAATATAGATTCACTCCTTCTTTTATTGAATACAATTCATTAAAAAAACACTTTTTTACATGCCAAGAAGCTGGTATCGAAAAAATTGAAATAGATAACATTTTAGTTAATTTTAAATCTATTAGACTTCAAACTTTTTTTCATAATGGTAATACTTGTGTTTCTTGTGGTAGAGTTGGAGAAGTTTTTAGAGTTCAATCTACTTACGGAGAAACTAATTATCATATTGGTTTATGGTCAAAAGATAATGTTCAGATGACGAAAGACCATATTATTCCTCGTTCTAAGGGAGGTGATAATTCTTTATCAAATCTCCAATGTATGTGTGAAATTTGTAATACTTCAAAAGGAAATAAAAATATTAAAGATAATAAAGTTAAATCAGCTATGATGATTTTTAATTCTTTTCAAGAAAAATATGGAAATTTATATGAACTTAAGAAAGAAATTATGACTTTTAACCACACAAATAGAACCAATCTCTTTAAAGATTGTTCTCAATACCCTGAATTTCAACAAAAAATAAATATTTTTTATGAATTATCTGAAGCTATATTTCTTTTTTATAGAAAAAATCCTGCAAGAAAAAATAAATTTTGGTTATTTTCTCCAACTAATATTAGAGAAGACATTAAATCAAAATTTGGAAAATAATATTTTAAAGGGGTTTTTATGAAAAATATTGATTTTTTAAATTTAGCAAAAGAAGTTATTTTAGAAAATAATTTTTTTAATCCTGATAATATTATTGGTGCTTATTTATGGGGGTCATTTCTTTATGGTACAAATACTGATAGTAGTGATATTGACCTTGTTATAATTACTAATTGTGGATTTGATTATTCTTATCAAACTGATACAATTGATATTCATTTTATATCTTCTGAAAATTTTATATCTTTATTAAAAAAATGCGATTTAATGGCTTTAGAATGTTTTTTTCAAAAAAATCCTATTTTAAAATTTTCAATTGATTTTCAATTAGATTTACCTATCTTGAGAAAATCTATTTCTTCTACTGCTAATAATTCTTTTGTTAAATTTAAGAAAAAATTAATTCTTGAAAATGAAGATAATTATATTGGTATTAAAAGTTTATTTCATTCTTTAAGAATAATTGATTTTGGTATTTATATCGCAAAAGGTGATTATTTATGTGATTTTAAAGTTAACTTGAAACTTTGGAAAAATATTTTAAATGATGCAAAAAAATATAATTTTTCTTGGGAAGAATTAAACAAAATATATAAGCCTATTTTTAACTCTAAAATGACTGAATTTAGGAAACTTGCTCCAAAAAATTAGCAGAAAGTTGAGTTGCTAAACTATCATCCTTTAGGGCTGTGATAAAGCAACGTTATTTCCTTTGCTTTATTTTTGAATTTTTGATATAATTATTTTATGTTAAAAAATAAGTTAAAAAGCAATCAAGTTAGAAACTCTTTTAAATTTCAAATTAAATTATATTTATTTTTTCTTTTATTGAGTGTTTTTAGTGGTTGCTCAAATTGTAAAATTGAGAAAGACAAGACACATTCTGTTGCCATACCTATTCTTAAAGTTTTATCTATTTATGCTACTAATAATGGTATTCCTAAATCTTTTAAAGATATTAAAAACTTTCCATATAATTTAATTCCCTGTTCTTCAAATCCAAGTCTGCAAGAATGTAAAGTTTTAAAAAATGGTTATTTTTTTATTAAAGATAATGAAACGTATAGTATTGATTTATCTTGGATTGGAACTCAAACCAACCCAAAAGGATTTGGATTGGCTATTATACATAATACTACTGATTGTGCTTATGAAATTTATTTTAATAATAAAATTATGAAAAATTATATTTCCCCTTCTTGTTCTCTTATTGGTCATTGTGAGCATTTTGGAAAGCAATAATATTATTTTAATCAGATTTTAATAATTATCTTCTATTTGTTTTTTGTTTTACTTTCTTTGTTTTTTCTTCTACTTTGGGTTTTAATATTTTTTAAATAGTTTGTTTCCTTCTTTTATATATATATCTTCTGAATTTTCTGGATTTGATGTCCAATATTTTGATATTTTTTCTATATCATAATCTTCTAATTTTGACATTTTATTTCCTTCTTTTTTCTTCTTTATTTCATTATATTAGAAAAATCGTCTTTTAGTTTAAAGTATTTTTAAGTCATATTTTGATATAATTTATATAACAAAAAAAAGAAAAGGTTTTTAAAATGACACTACCTATTATCATCACTGCTCTTGTTGTTTATTCTTGTATCTATATATGTATATTATAAAAATATAAATATATAGAAGGAAAATTTTTTATATTTTTAAATCATTATTTTAAATTCTATATTGGTTATTGTTTTATTAATAATTAAAAAAAGTTTATATTGTTATTTATAAAATTAATCCTAATACTTATTAAAATAATAATTTAAATTGTCTTTTATTTTAAAGTATTTTTAAGTCATATTTTGTTATAATTTATATAACAAAAAAAAGAAAAGGTTTAATAAAATGATTAAAATAGCAAATGAAAAAATTGGTTTATCTTGTACTCCAAGTGAAAATCTTGATAGTGAAATTTCTACTTGTACTGAACTTGTTGTTTCATTAGGTTTTGGTATGAATTCTACTACTGAAACTGTTTATGGAGATATTATTAGTTCTTTTGAAGAAACAATCTTATTTAGAGATATTACTGGTATTGAAACTGTTTACACTCGCACTTTTATTATTAAAAAATCAGAAGTTCAATTAATTAAAGTTGTTAATGATGTCCTTAAACATTATCAATATCATGGTGAAAATTCTGATTGGATTTCTGCGACTGAATATTTATATTTCGCTTTTCCTCAAAATGTTGAAGTTACTTTTGATTTTAGTAAGTATATTAAAAATCCAAAACCTATTTTTAAATTTTTAGATATTAAAAAGGATTAATATGACAACTCGTGAAAGAAGAGAACTTATTTTTGATTTGATTAAAGATGAATTGGTTCAGAATGGTGAAATCTCTTGGTATTGTTTAAGAAATAAAATTGAAAAAAATATTTCTAAAAATTCAATCAATTGGTTAGAAGTTAGAAATATTATTCAATATATGTTAAATAATAAAGTTATTGTTAGGAAACCTGATTTAACTTCTGAAACTTATTTATATAATTTAAAATAAATATGTTTTTATCTTATTTAATTTAAAAGGACAATAAATTATGACTTTTGTACACAAACACTCACTTGCTCTTCAGAAAAAAAGAACTCAACGAACAAAAAATATTTTTCTTTTTGAAAATTTTTTTAATGAATATATTTTTCAAAGATATGATATTAATAATTTTTATTTTTCTTTCAAAAATAATCAGGAATGTGGTTTAAAACAATTTTTAATTGAAAATGGTTGTGGAAGTTTTTATATTGATTTTAATATTACTAATTTAGAACTTAATTTATTTGAAAATTTTATATATAATTCTAAAGAACAACTTTTTATAGTTAAACTTATTTTTACTATATTAAATTCTACTCAACAAAATTTTGGAAATCCATTAGTTAATATGTTTATTAAATTAAATACTACTTTTTATATTTTTAGAGCGATTTCTAATGAATTAAATTTTGAAATTGATAATACTATTTTTTCTATTATTGATAACTTTGATTTCAACCTTGTTATTAATGATTTAAATTTAATTAATAATTCTAATTTTGAGATTGAGAATATCTGTTTTAATATTTTATTTAAAAAATTAGAATATGATTATTCACGAGATTTAAAACTTTCTTATAATGATGATTATAATATTAGTATTCAATTTCTATTTGATAATTATCAATCTGAATTAAAATTTTAATCTTTTTTTTTGTTAAATTTCATACATATATTAAGCACTTTCTAAGCCTTAAATTGGTATAATATATGTATAAAAAATACATATTAGGAGATTATAAATGAGTTGGGATTCATTAGCAAAATTAACTGGTCATATACATCCTTTAAATTTTTTCGAACCTGTTGAAATTCTTTTTTCAATTGATGTTAATGCTGTTGATAGTAATTGTTCTAATGAATTCTTGACTTCTTTACACAAAGTTTATTTTAAAAAAATTCTTTCTAAAATCATTTCTCTTACAAATAAAACTATCACTGATTATAAAATTGAATCTTATTCTATTTCTGAGATTAGTGGTTATTATCTTTCTGAAAATAATGAACTTTTTGAAGAACAAAGCTTTTCTTTGAAAATTTTTGGAATTGAAGATTATACTGCTCAAATGTTAGCCAAAATGATTTGTATTTCATTTAAACAAGAATCTGTTTTATTAAGAATTGGTGAAGAAAATGAATTAATCTTTAATAAAAATATAGAAATTAATAATATTAAACCTATTGATTTAAATCATATTATTAGTATTGTTGATGAAATTGAAAGATATAATAAAAATATTTTAGATATTCATCAACAAGAAATGAAAAAAAGATATTCTTCTTAATATTTAATTTATGAAAGGTTGTTTTATGGAAAATTGGGGTCTTGTTTCTATTACTGTTTTTGTTGTTATCTCTGCTATGTTATATGCTGGATATCAAGAATTCTTTTCATCTAATTGATTTTTAATATTTTTATAAGGTTTAAAGTTGTATTCTTTTTTTTGCTTATAGTTTTAATAACATTCCTTCTATTTCTAATATTGATAATAATTTCTTTTTTAATATTGTTGATTTATCTGAATATTCTTATAAAAATTTAAAATAATTCTATTTTTAACAACTTCATTATCTTTTGAAGTTGTTATTTTTTGATTTTTCTTTTTGTTTTAATTTTTTATTTTGATTTTCTACTTGTAAAATATTATTTTCTTTTATGTATTCTCTTGCTACTTTAACACGATTTATTATTTCTTCCTTTGTTTTATTTTCGAACTCTTCACCTATTTTATCTGCTATTTTTAATGCTTGTTCTAATGTTTTAAGTTCATTATCTTTAATTGTCAAAAATCTATATTCATTATCTATATTATTTTCTGTTAATATTATTTGTTCAGAAGTTATATCTGTTACTATTCTTGATATGAACTGAACTAATTTTTGATATGTATTCATTTCTTTCGTATATCTTTTTGCTACTTCTTTAAAAATTATTAAGTCCATTTCATTATTTATACTTTTATATAAATCATTTATTTCTTCTATTATATTTTGTAGATTTCTATATTCTTTTATACATTGGTTTAATTGTATTTCTCCTCTTTCATTTGTTAGTTCTTTAAGTTTATTTGAAACTTTTATATATATTTCTGTTGTTTCTTTTAACATATTACATTCCTCTTATCTTTTGTTTTTTCTTTTTTTTAGGTTTTTCTATCTCTATTGGTATATAAATATCTTGAGAAATATAATTTTCATAATTTTCTGATAATTTTGAATTTATATATCCTTCTAATAGAATTGATAATTGCACTTCATCCCATTTCTCAAAATCTTCTTTCAGCCAATCTTCTATATCATTTGGATATAAGGGAACAAATCCAGGTCTTTGAGTAAATGTTTCTTTAATTAATTCTTTTAATAATTCCTTTTCTTCTATTAACATTTCTTTATATATTTCTTTTAAATCTTCTTTATTTATTATTATGTATATTTCATCTGTTCTATAATTATATTGTTTAGGACTATCTAAGTCTGTAAATTCAATATTTAAATTTAATATTTTTGATAATTCATCTACATAACTTCTTGCATATTCTGTCATCATTTTTTTATAATTAACATTATCTTCTTTTCCTCCTATTTCTATCCCTTCTTCTTCTATTATTTCTTCTATTTTTTCCATATGAATTGTTTCGTAAAAACCTTGGAAAGGTATTTTTATTTCTATTTGTTCTTTTTTCATTTATTACCTTTTTTAAAATTATCTTATATTACATATTATATAATATTTTTCTTTGATTATCTTTAAGTATGATTTTTCTTTTCTTTAAAAATTGTTATAATATTAATAATAATTAAAATCTTTTCTTGTTTTTAATATTATTTTAAGTAATGCTTTAATATTATTTAAGATAAAATATAAGGAACTCATTCTTTATATTCAACAGGAGTTTTTGTGTATATAGAAAAACTTAATAATGAGAGAATTAAATTGAATAATTTATGCTCTTTATTAAATGAAAACATAGATAAATTAATTATTGATAATAATTTTATTGATGGTAGAATCAATTCTATTGTTGATGAAGAAACAATTTTAAATTTAATTTATCATTTGTCTAATAATTGGATTAAAAGTAAAGAACGTTCTGCTCAGGATTTTCAGGATATAACTTTTTCTATAAATGTTAATATTAAAAGTTCTTCTTTTAATAATTTTGATAATGTTTCTTCAAAAACAGGTTTTTTAGAAGTTTTTTCTGATAAAAAAATTCCACAAGACCATCTTTCTTATAGTAAGATATTATTAGACTTGGTTGAAAATGGTCTTGATTTGAGTTTAAATAATGATTATTATTATTTATTATTTAATAAAAATGAGAAAAAATTTTATTTATCAAGTATTTTAAGTTTAAAAAAAGTATTTATGAATCCAAGTAATTTACCTTTTCAAGTAAAATGGAAAGAAAATTATTATTCTCAATTGCCTTTATTTCAATCTGACGATGATTATATAACTATTAAAAACAATATTTTTTCTTATACTTCTAATATTATTTTTAAAGCTTATATTAAAAGAAGTGAAGTTGGTATAATGATACAAAATAAATTGTCTAAAATAAACAAGGAACTCATTTGAAAGAAAAGATTGCATATTATCCTACACCTTTTGAAATTGTTGACATCATGATTGAACTTTCTAAGAAAATTTCTTCTACATTAAATTTAAATAAAGAAATCAATATTTTAGAACCTGGCTTCGGTCAAGGAGCTTTTTTTGATAAAATTATTGATTTAAAGCCAATTAATCATTCTCTTTATGGGATAGAATTAGATGAATCTTTTTATAATTCTCAGAGAGATAAACTTTCTAATTTATATAATTCTTCCTCTATTTCAATTATTAATGATGATTATTTAAATTATAATTTTAATACTTTATTTGATGTAATTATTGGAAATCCACCATATATAACTAATGACACTTTACCTCTTAATATTAAAAATAAAATCAAAGAATTAACTGGTAGTGGTGAAGGAAATATATATTATGCTTTTATATTAAAATCTATTGAACTTTTAAAAAATGATGGTGAATTAATTTTTATTTTACCTTATGATTTCTTTTTTAATACTTATGCTAAAAAATTAAGAGATACTTTGATTAATGAAGGTTATTTTGAATTAATCATTGATTTAGGTGATTTGAAAATTTTTAATAATGCTGCTCCTGAAACTGTTATTTTTAAATGGATTAAAAATAAAAAGAATAATAATAAATCTATTAATATTATTCAATATATTAATAAAGGTTCTTATAAAGATGTTGTTCCTTTTTTATCTGAAATTTTAAATTCTGATATAAGTCAAAACAAATATTTTAAAAAATTTTCTATTTCTCATTTTACTTTAAATGATACTATTTGGTCATTAAGTAATTTTAATGAATATAATACTACTATCCGTTTATCTTCTATTGCACAAGTTGGTGTAGGTATTGTTAATGGTTCTGAGAACTCTTTTAAAATTTCTAATGATGATTTATACTTATTTAATGATATTGAAAAGGAGAACTGTGTAAAAACTTTTATTAAAGCAAAAAATTTAAATGATTTTATAGTTAAAGCTATTGATAATAATAAATATATTTTTATTGATAATACTTTGAAAGATGAAGTTGAATTAAAAACTTTATATCCTAATATTTATAAATATTTATATAATTATTTTGATAAATTATCAAATAGATATATTTCAAAAAATAGTAATTGGTTTAATTATTTAGCTATTAGAAATAAATCTTTAATGGATGCTTCTTTAAATGAATATAAAATAATTGTCCCTTGCCTTACGAGAAAGCAAGATAAATGGTTTTCTATTACTAATTTACCTTTTTATATTGCTGGTGATGTTTTAATGATTAAAGGTAATACAGATTTTGATACTTTTTATTTATTTGCTATTTTTAATAGTGATTATTTTAATAAATTTTATAAAGAAAAAGGACCAAAAAAGGGAAATAGAATAGTTTTTAATCAAAAAATTTTAAATGAAATAAATATTCCTGATTTCCCTTTTGATATTAAAGAACAATTGGTTTTAGAAGTTCAAAAAATGATTAAAAATAATAATTTTTCTTTTGTTAAAATAAATTCTATTATTAATAATATCATTTAATATATTTTAAACTTAAATTATCATTAAATTTATATATTATCACTTATACTGATAATATATGTTTTTTTTGATAATATCATAAAAATAATATTAAATATTTAATTAGGTTATCATATTGAAATTTCCAAAAAGTTTTTATCTTTTTATTTTTTCTATTATTATTTTCATTTCTCAATTTCTTTTTTTCTTTTATATTTATGAAACAGTTCGTAATTCTTGGGATAATAGAATTCCTATATCAAAAGAAAATTCTTTTTTAAAAAAGTATTTTGAATTATCTGGTTCTGTTTTTTTAGATGATAATAGTTTTACATGTTCTACTTTTTTAATAAATAAAAATACTGCTATTACTGCCGCTCATTGTGTTATTAATAATGACACTTTACTTTTGAGAAAACTCAATGTTTCTTTTAATATTAACAATCATTTATATTCTCATATCCCTGTTAAGATTATTAAAGATGAAAATTTAAATAAATATAGAAAAAATTTGTCATTAGAAAATAATATTTTACATTTTAATAATGATTATGCTATTTTAAAACTTACGCAGGATATTCCTGAAAAAATTCCTTTTATATATATTCCTAATAAAGAAGATTATAAGAATATAATCACTACTAATACAAAATATGTTTCTTTAAGTATTGATACCTTTACTGATGATTTAATTCGTTCTTTTGAATATTTTAAAGATAAACCTTTTCTTGATGATGTTTTAAATAAACGTAATTATTGGTATCAGTTTGATGTAGCTGTTTCTCCTGGAATGTCTGGTGGTGCTGTTTTAGCTATTTTAAATAAAAAAATTTATTATATAGGTATTATAACTGGCTCTCATATTACATCTGATAGAAATAATATAAAGGACATTGATAATATTATGATTATTACTAATACATCAGGAGTTAAAGATGCATTGTCAAAACTGTAATACTAAACTATCTTTTCTTGAAAAATTTTATTTAGAAAATACTTTAGATTTTCTTTATTGTTCTTCTTGTAAGAATACACTTAAATATAATCTTAAAAACAGTGTTTCGATAAATTTTAATTCTTCCAATAATTCTTGTCCTTATTGTGGGTTTGAAGTTGAGTTCTTATCTTGTGATTTATCAAGACAGGTTTGTTCTTGTAGAAATTGTTTTAATGATTTTGTTCAAGAATTTAAATATGTAAATATATTTGATAATTTTATTTTAAATAATATTTTTTTTAAAATCCTTATTTTTATTCCTGTTGTTTTTTTTGGTTTTTTATTTTTTTATATTTATCAAAGTAATATACATCTTTCTTTTTCTTATTATTTTATTATTTCTATTTTTTTTATTTTAAATATTCTAAATATTTATATTTTATATAAACTTTCTATAAAATATAAATTAAAAAATAAAAAAATTTGTGATATTTAATATATCTTCTTTTTATCATGTTTAGCAAGAATACCTCTTCTATAACTCGAAGAGTTTAGGAGAGGTGATTCACTTCATTTTTCTATAAATCTTAAATTTTCTATTTTTTTTAATAGCTCTTTAATTTTATTTTCATAATTTTCTGTGCCTTTATATTTTTTTCTATATTTTTCTAATTCAATATCCAATTTATCTATCATTTCATTAAGTTTATTTGTATTTTTTTCAAAAATTTTATCTATAAATAATTCTTCTGCTTTTTCTTTTGCTTCTTCCATTGTATTACAAACTGCTAATACTGCTTTTTTTGGAATACCATTTGTATAACTATATACTTTATTTAGTTCTTGTTTATAATATGTATTATAGTCTTCTGTTTTAACTATTTGTATATTTCCTGTTTTTAACAATATATATTTTAATGTTGAGATTTTAAAATTAAATAATTTATATTCAAGTTCTTCTTTTTTTAATTTTTGAATTTGAACTTTTATTTTATTATCTATTTTTTTATATGAACTTAAATCATCTTTTCCTTTTGATACTTTTAAATATGTTGAATAATAGTTTAATTCTTCTTGAATACTTTTTAAAAAAAAACTTTCTTTATTTTTATCTTCGTTAATTCTTCCTACCAATGAATTTGAATATGGTTTTGGCATTTTTTTTGCTAACTTTAATGCTTTTTTCTTTTCTAATATACTTTGTTTTAATTTCTTTTTTGTTGCTATTAATTCTTTTGTTTTTTGAAGAGCATAGTTATATTTATTTTTCAAATATTCTTTATTCATTTTTATTTTCATTTTTTTTCTTATCATATCTGTTTTTTTCTTTTAATAAACTTAATTGAGATTTCTTATCTATTTTTAAGTATTTTCTTATTATAATTTATATAACAAAAAAAGAAAAGGATACATTCCATGCAAAAATTAATATATCGTCATTATTTTTCAATTTTCTCTGTTTTTTTTCTAATAATCAATGGTTTTTTTATTAGAAATTTCCCTATTGATGCTTTTAAAAGATATTTAACTGGTTTTGATGATTTAAATTTATTATTTGGTCTTTATTTGTTTTTTTCAAGTTTCTTATCAATTGTTTTAATCATAAGTTTTTTTCGTAAATTTGATTTTTTCCAAAAATTACCGCATTTAAATTTTTTATTTATTTTAATGTTATTTTTTACTTTTAATAATTATTTTTTCTATTCCGAAGTTGCTAATCAAGAACTTGATATGAAAGGTTATAAAAAATTTTATAAAGATTTAAAAACAAATCCTAAATTACTTAAAGTATATCAATCAACAGAGTTATATTCTCCTTTAACTTATAACAAACTTGAACCATTATTAAATTCTGCTGATAGTTCAAATATTAAAACTTTAGATATTAAAAATAAACTTGAACTCATTCATGAAAATACACAAAAATAAGTAATATAAAGTCTTTTTTTTAAAGATGATTTAAGCTTTTTTTTGATATAATTTATATAACAAAAAAAGAAAAGGATTTAAAAATGTTTAAAATTATTGTTTTAATTGCTGTTTTATTTTATGTTGGTATTTTATCTTTTAGTCCAGATAAAACTGTTACTGTCCATACTGATACTGCTACATCTCTTGTTAGTGATTTAGCTTCACATATTAAAGTTGAAAAATAAATAGAAAGGTTATAATATGAAAAACACTGTTGAAGTAGTTTTGGTTAGAATTAATGATGAAGTTATAAATTCAATAGGTATTGTAGATTGTTATACTTCTGTTCAAATTTATGTTCCTTTTGAAAAACTTGATGAAGTTGCTATTGCTCATCTTGAAAATGTTTTTTATTCTGAAAAAATGTCAGAAAGTTATTACTTAGGCGAAAATGAAGCAAAAGATGTTTGTATGGATGTTGGAAATCTTAAAATTTCTACTGAAACTGTTGAAATTTGTTTAAAATAAAAGGAGTATCTATGTTAAAAGTCATGGGGATTGTTACTATTGTTGTCATCTTGTTAAATTCTGGTATTATTTTTACTAATGATAATCATCAAGTTCAAATTAATTCTGAAAAAGCAAAACAAGTTACTTCTGAAATTTTAGAAGAAACAAAACATGCTGTTGGTATTGAAAAGTCATAATGAGTAACATTGATTTTCAAAATAGACAAGATAGATTAGAAAATTTTTCTTCTGAATTATCTAAGTTATTAACAAAATATGGTGTATCTCTGAATGTTTGTGGTGGAGTTTATGTTTATTCAGAAGATGAACTTAAAGAAATGAATTTAAAAAATAGATGTATTATTGTTAATAACCCTGATGCTTCTTCTTGTGATTTATCTACATTAGAAGTTATTAGAGGTTAGAGGTTATTAAATGACACAAATTGAAGAACCTGCATTTTTTAAGTCTTTTTATAAAATTTTTTCTGAAAATGTTGATTTTGGAACGAATTCTAATCCACTTGGACTATCTACTTTTCCAAAACAATTTTCAAACAAGAGAAAAGTTTCTTTTTGTGCTCGATTTGATAATGTTGATTATAGTGATTTCTCAAATAGTGAAAAAGTTAGAAAAAGAATTACTATTAATTAAAAGCTTCACATTCTGTTAAATTAATTACATTATAATAATCATGTTTTTTATTTATTAAATAACTACCTTTTATTTCCCACCCTTTTTTTTCTTGTATTAACATTCCATTGCAATTTAATATTTTATCTTTTTGAAAACTTTTTTTTGTATTTTCTATTGTTTGGCTATTGAAATATAAAATCGTTCCTGTTAATGGTAACACTACTATTAATATGAAGCCTATTGATATTAAAAATATTGATAACTTTTTTACTATTTTATTTCTTATCTCTTTCATTTTTTCCCTTAATATAATTCTATAATATTCAATTTATTATTTTTTGTTTGATATTTTCTATTTATTTTGTTTCTATTTTTTTTCGATTTTTCTATTACTTTTTTTTCGTATATATAGTTATATATATCATCATAATAAAAATTTTCTATTAAATTTTTTCTTGTTTTTGAAAAATCTTGAATTATTGTATTCAATATTTTTTTTAAATTTTCAATAGTTATTAAATATTGTTTAATTTCTTTTTTACTTCTTTTAGTATTCTTGTTAGCTCCTATTTTTAATTTAACATATTTATTATTAATTCTTTTTACATTGAATATATAATCATATCCTTCAACATCTATTGCTAAGTTTATTTCTTTTCTATTTTTTTGGTTTATCAATGATTTTATTATGGAAAAATCTGAAATACAGTAATATACATAACTCATTGAGAAACCACTTATATATTTTTTATTATTTTTAAATGCATATGGTTTCCATCCATATTTTGCTAATCCTGTTTCTATTTTGATTCTATTCATTATTATCCTTTTTAATCTTTTAATATATTATCTTATAATTCTTAAAATTTATTTAAAAATTATATCATATTTTAAAGTTTTTCAAAGTATATATTTGTTATAATTTTATATCAAATAAATAAGGATATTTTATGAAAAATCTTGGATTAATTAAATGTGATGATGAAATGTTTGGTAATGAATGGAATACTACTTTGATTTTTTCTGATAATTCTTCTGAAACTTTTACAGGTCAAAGACCTATTCAATATGCTGGTGTTCATGGTCTTGTTAATTTGTCCCAAGATGAATTTCATTTACTTATGGAAGATGATGGTAAGTTTTGGACATTTCAGATTTTAACAAAAGATGAAATTAATCTGTTACATTCTGAAATGAAAGAATTAGAAACTGAATTTATTTTTAAAGGTCATTTTAAAGTTAAATATAAAAATCAAAATATTTTGAAAAATAGAAAATCTGGAAAAAAAAGATTTTCAAGTTTAGAAATTATTGATAGAGAACAAAATGCACCTATATTAAGAGTTGGTATTAAAGATAAAGTTCTTGAGTTTGATGTTAATTGGCTTCCTGATTTAGTTTCTGTTCTTGATATTAATTAGCAGAACATAGAAGGTTTAATAATTTAATCAACTAAGCCTTCTACATTAAAATTTCAATTCTTCACTATTTTATCATGTTTAACAAAAAAAATTCTTCTATAATTCGTATATTTAATATTATCAATTAATATTATTTTAAGTATTTTCACTCTATACTTTTAAAATAAATTTAAAAAATGGATTTAAATATGACAACTTATTTACAACAACTTAAAGAACTTTCTTCTAAACAATATAATTTATGGAAAGAATGTGAAAATAAAATTGATAAATTAATTTCTGAATATGGCAATGAAAAAATTAATAAATATGATTTTCTTAAAATTAATGATTTTCATTTTAATTATTCTTTTGTTTTTGATGATATTTATCAAAAAGACAATACTATTTATCTCTTAGAACTTTTTTTTATGTTTGAAGAAAATAATAAAAATAATTATGAAATAAGAAATCATTTTCCTTCTTATTTTGATATACAGAACTTTATTGAAAATCATACTATTCATAATAAAAATGGTTATTCTGGTCAGATAATTTTTAAAGAAGATTTAAATGATAATGATTGTGACCCTGATTATGTATATTTTACTGATTTTGATAAATTGTCAAATTATATCAATAGTTTTAATGAAATTTTTTCTATTTTTGATAATTTTATTTCTGAAATTGAAACTTATTTACAAAACCTTTCTATTTTAACTATTTCCAATTCTAAACCTTATAAGATTAATTCTAATGGAGGTGTAAGACAGGATTTATTGTTAAAAACATCTTTAAATTTATATAAAATTGATATATTAAGTGAAAGTCATGAAAAACAATCTTATGGTAAGTTATATGTTAAAGATGATTGTGGATGGACTCTTCTTAAAAACATTAATCCAAAAAGAGATTATTGTATTGATGTTTCTTATCAAGATAAAATTAAGAAAGATGTTTTTAATGTGATTATTGAAGATTTTACAGATATTATTACATCTGTTGATGAAATTGTTTAAATTTATATCGAAGGGAAATTATGAGTTATACTGATGACAAAAAAAAATTTATAAAATGTATTAAAATTATTAAAAAAAGTTATATACAACAAGGTTATAAGATTTCATTAAAAAATTCTTATAAGATTTGGAAACAATATTCAAAATCTTTATTTTGTTCTTGGTGCAGTATGCCTAAAAATTAAAAAAATATTGATATTTTTAATATTTTTTAAGATAGCCAAGCTACCACTTGAAGAAGTGCAACTACTTTAATTTTAAATTAAGGAAAATATAATGTCCAATTTAACTACTACTTTAGTTATTATTGAAAAACAATCTCAAAAAGAAATTTTAGAAAAAAGTAATGTTTTTATTGATTATTTAACAGATAAAGAATATGATTTTTTAGAAACTTTATCTTTTGTACCTTTTACTTTTAAATATCCTAAGAATATCAAATATAAAGAATATCCAAAATCTAATAATTTAGAATATAAATTGAATTCCTCTCTTGTTAATTTTAATCAAAAAATTTTAAATCAATATGAGAAACTTAATAAAGATTATCTTTTATCTTTTGATGAATTATTTCTTGCTCCTGATTTTGACCATACAGGTATTTATTCTGTTTATCTTATTTTGGAAAATATTTTAGGTCCTGATTGGAAATCATTGTTTAAAAAAATTCATTATTTAAAGTTTATTTCTTTTGATAAAAAGACTATTAACAATGAAATTCTACAAGTTATTTTTGATGATAATTATAATTCTTCTATTGAAAAAAAATTTGATAGGTTATATGAATATGCTAAAATTAAAAGATATTTTGAATACAATTACAATATAAATTCAAATATTTTCTTTAAAGAAGTATTTGTAAAATTAATAAATAGTTATATTAATAAAGAAGATGATTTCTTTAAAAATCGTATATCATCATTAATTGAAGGTGAAATCCCTACTTTTACAAAGTATATTATTATGACTTTTCATATAATAGCAGAAGACTTTAATTATAATGTTAAATTAAATGATTTATTATCCTATATACAAAAATATGAAGGTTCTGGAAAATATTCTGAATATACTAATTGTAGTATTGGTTCTCCTGCTTCTGTTGGATTAATTATTAAAAGATTGGAAGAATTGGCTTTAATTGATATTTCTGATAAAGGTCTTGTCCGATTTACTGATTTAGGAATCCGATTTCATAGTTTATTACATAATAAAACTTTTGATATTGATTTACCTTTTAGAATTAAAAATTGGTGTTCTTCTAATTTTAATGAAGCTATTATTGGTATTGATAAATACATTTATCGTTATTTTTCTTATCAAAAAGCAAAAAATAAATTTTTAATTAAATAACTTATAATTATTTTAAAAGGATTAATATATGAGAAAATTAATTAAAGAATTATCAAAAAATAAACGAGACTTATTAGATTTTAAAAAATATGATAATCGCTTTGTTTTTTCTTCTCACTCCCCATTTTATAGAAATGGAGAAGTTTATAATATGAGATTTTCTAATATTAAAAGAATAAATTATTTATTGAATAAAGTTAAAAATATTTATAGAAAAAGAGGACAAGTAGGTAATACAGTTGGTTCAGCATATCGTAATGCTTTTAATAATACAATGTATGAATGTCAAATAAAAAGACCTTATAAAAGAGAACATTATGTTTTTTCTAAAAGTATTGCTTCTATCTTATCTGATATAACTGTTACTCCTTTATTTGAAGAAAAATAACCTTTATTGGTTATTTTGTTTTGTTTTTCTTTGCTTTTTATTTCTTTCTTTTTTTCAAAAATTTTCATAATATTTTGCAAATGAATTAGAATATAGTTCTTTATGTTTTTCTATAATTTCTTCTATTTCTTCTATATTGATTTCTTCATCTAATTCTTCTGAATTATAATCTTTATAAAATCTTTCTATATCTTTAATTAAATCATCTACAAAATCTTCTTCTTCATAACTTAATTCCAAATCAATATTATCTTGTAATGTTTCTATATCACTTAATCTTTCTGTTATTAATTCTTCTTTTTCTTCTACCTGTTCTAAATGAGGTATATCTCCACTTTTTATCACTAACCATCCTCCCATTCTTCCTTCTTGATAAATATCATCTATGTCTATTGATACTGTTTCTTCTATTTCATTAATCATTTTTTTAAATGCTTCTTCTGTATATTGATTAAATATATATTCCCTTTCTTCTTCTGTATTTTCTTCCATGAATTCATCTGTTGTATCTACACTATATATCTTTATATCAAATATCAAATTTTTGTTTTTTGAATATCTTTCTCTTTGTTCAAAATTTGCTTGTAATGCTTCTTTTATTTCATTTACTTGTTTCTCTTTTTCTAATAATTCTTTTTTCGAATATTCTATTTCTTCTTTTATTGCATTATTCAAATTATTTGCATATTTTAATTTATCTTTCCCATCTGCATCTTCTAATAAAACTATTCCATTTTCGCTTTTTATATAATCGTAGAAAACATATCTTGTTCCTGGATTTAAGTTAAGTTGTTTTATTTTTTGAAATTGTAATATTTCTTCTATTAAATTTTCAGATATTTCTTCTATTAAATTTTCTTCAATATTTTCACCTTTTTTTATTATTTCTTCTGCTTTTTCTTTTGAAATATAACTTTCATTTATATCTTCTATTTTATATTCTTCTCCATCTTCTTTATTTAAATGAATTGCCATACTGTCTTTATAATTTTCATCTATTAATAAAATTGTTATTTTCATATTTGTCCTTTTTTTATATTTTATTATTATATTTGATTTTTTGTATTTTATTACAAAGAACAGTTTTTTATTAGGTTTATCAAGAATACCTCTTCTATAATTCGTAGAATTTAGGAGAGGTGATTAATGCTTTCTTATTTTAAGGTTTTTATAAGTAGTATTTTTATATAATATTTTTATAAAAAAATACAAAGGTATATTATGACTTTAACTGAAGAACTCAATTCATTATCAACTGAAACTCTTAAAACTATTCTTTCTAAACTTAAAAAAGAAGAAAAAGATATTAAAAATGGAAAGAGACGAGACTTTTTTACTTCTCAATATTTAGAACATAGTAATGTCGAATTTGTTAATTTACTTAATAAACATTTTTATAGTATGAGAGATAAGGTTTTATTAAAGGCTGAAAAATTTAGAAATGATGATAAAAATATTGATAAATATCAGCTTAATCATCGTAAAGAAAAAATGCAAAGACTTGATGAATATATGGCATTAGCTTTCCCTGAAATCACTGATGATTTATGGGAAGTTGAATTAGAAATCAAATTAGTTATAAAAGCTTTAAAAGCCAAAGGAAGTGAATAAAATGAAAAAAAAAATACAGATTTAACTCTTGGTGAAAGACTTAAAGAATATGAAAAGGAATATGAAACTGTTATTCCTTCTAATAAACATCTAATTATTAGAATTGATGGTCATAAATTTTCTAAATTTACAAAAGGATTTAAAAAACCTTTTGATGATATTTTAAGTATTGCCATGGAAAAAACAACATTTGATTTAGTTAATGAATTCAATGCTTATACAGGATATACACAAAGTGATGAAATCACTTTATTTATTCCTTCTTTACAAGACAAAACTATTGATAATTGTGTTAAAAAATCTCATAAACTTGATGTTCGTGTTAAAAGTGGTTGGACACATATTTATTCTGGTAGAGTTCAAAAAATTGTAAGTTTAATTGCTTCTTTTGCTACTATGCGATTTAATAAACATTTATTCGATGAAGTTCAAGAGAAACATCATTATTTTCTTGGTTATATTTCTCCATCTCTTGATAAAGATTCTTTAAAAAAAGAAGGAAAGTATTTTGATTTATTAAGAAATAAAAAAGTTGGCAATGCTTGGTTTGATGCTCGTGTTTATGGTGTTGATACTCTTGAAGAAGTCTTTAATAGTTTTTTATGGAGAGTTAGAGATGCTGAAAAAAATAGTAAAGCTGTTTATGCTTATACTTTTTGTTCTCATAAACCTTTACTTAATAAAAATGGTTTGGAAATGATTGAATATTGTTTAGAAAAAACTGGTAATGATTGGAATACTCTCGAAGATAGATATAAATATGGTATTTTTGTTAAAAAAGAAACTTATGAAAAAGAAATTGATAAAAATCAAAAAACTTTTCATAATAGAGGTATTGTTCAAGAGACTGTTACTCGTTCAAGATTTGTTTCTTTTTCTCAGAAACTTACTTTTTCAGATAAAAATTTAAAAGTTATTACTGGACAATATTTAAATGGCTAAACCTAATAGTTATGGTATTTGTATTTATAAAATAGAAAATGGTTCTATTCAATTATTTATGAATAGAACATCTTCTGTTTCTTCTTTAAATTTTTTTAAAGGTAAATCTGAAAAAAACGAAACTCTTATTGATACTGCTCTTCGTGAAATGGAGGAAGAAACTTCTATTTTAATTTCTTCTCATATACTTGAAGGTTTTTTTGAGCAAAAAAATAAAAGAAAAAATATAGGTGTTTTTCTTGTTGATTTTAATTTAATTGATTTTTCTCAATTATCTCTTGACTTCAATGAAATATATTCTTATGAATGGGTTGAAATCCTTTCTGACCCTAATAAAATTTCTAAAAATCAAAGAGATATTTTTCTTCATATATCTTCTTTTTTAATTCAAAAACTTAGATGGACAAAAATTATTTCAATTTAAATTGAAAAGTTTTGTTCTCTTTGGTTATCTTCCCATTCTTTTTTGTAATTATTTTTTAATTTTTCTAAATAATTTAATGTCTTGATTTTTGTCATCCACAAATTGTGTCTTTCTCCTCCTTTGCATACTACCCCTTCTTTTAATGTTTTATTTTCTCTTATTTTTTGAATATATTCTTTTGTTAATTTCCCTTTATATAGTAATTCTGCTGAAAATTCTAACTCTCCAAAATATTTTAAAAATTCTT